>VFQS010000253.1_pt1 | contig 69267 bp, 87 predicted proteins | sample 3512361 | NCBI WGS metagenome assembly VFQS01 (sample SAMN10412375, study PRJNA504923) | tailings metagenome | isolation source: Relicate 1 Philex TSF3 active mining | place: Philippines | reverse complement strand
CCGCAGCAGGACTATCCCGCCGCTACCGTGGTCGAATATTGCTCCGCCGTTCTCATTCAGCTTGCCAATTGTAACAATCGTTTGATACAGGATTGACAGCGTCAAGAGGAGGAGACCGGGTGAGCGACAATCTGCGCGAATCGATGGATTTCGACATCGTCATCGTCGGTGCCGGACCCGCCGGGCTTGCCGCCGCGATCCGCCTCAAACAGCTCGCCGATGAAAAGGGCGCGGATCTCTCCGTGGTCGTCGTGGAGAAGGGCTCCGAGGTCGGCGCGCATATCCTCTCTGGCGCGGTCATCGATCCCTCCGGCCTCGACCGGCTTCTGCCCGAATGGCGAAAGGATCCGGAACGCCCGCTGAAGACCGAGGTTTCCGACGACCGTTTCTATTTTCTCGGGCCGGCCGGCCATATCCGCCTTCCGAATGCCTTCATGCCGCCGCTGATGAGCAATCATGGCAATTTCATCGGCTCGCTCGGCAATGTCGCCCGCTATCTGGCGGCGCATGCGGAAGCCCTTGGCGTGGAGATCTATCCGGGCTTCGCCGCGACCGAAGTGCTCTACGACGAAAACGGCGCGGTCGCCGGCATCGCCACCGGCGACATGGGCATCGATCGCGACGGCAAGGCCAAGGACGACCATACGCCGGGCATGGAATTGCGGGCGAAATACACCCTCTTCGCCGAGGGCGCGCGCGGCAGCCTGACCAAGCAGCTTCTGGCCCGCTTCGATCTGATGGAGGGCCGCTCGCCGCAGAAATTCGGCATCGGCATCAAGGAACTCTGGCAGATCGACCCGCAGAAGTTCCGCCCCGGCCTCGTCCAGCATTCCTTCGGCTGGCCGCTCGACCTGAAGACGGGCGGCGGCTCCTTCCTCTATCACTTCGAAGACAATCTCGTGACCGTCGGCTTCGTGCTGCATCTCGATTACAAGAACCCCACGCTCTCTCCCTTCGAGGAATTCCAGCGTTTCAAGACCCACCCCCTGATCCGCGAAACCTTCGAGGGCGGCAAACGCATCGCCTATGGCGCCCGCGCCCTGACCGAGGGCGGCTGGCAGTCGGTGCCCAGGCTCGCCTTTCCGGGCGGCGCGCTGGTCGGCTGCGCTGCCGGCTTCATGAACGTGCCGCGCATCAAGGGCAGCCACAACGCCATCCATTCCGGCATCCAGGCGGCGGAGGCGGCCTTCGCCGCGCTGAAATTCGGCCGTGCTGCCGATGCGCTGGACGACTACGAAAACGGCTGGCGCGCCTCCGTCATCGGCCGCGACCTGAAGCCGGTGCGCAACGTCAAGCCGCTCTGGTCCCGCTTCGGCACGGCCCTCGGCGTCGCGCTGGGCGGCATCGACATGTGGCTGCAGACGCTGACCGGCCTCTCGCCCTTCGGCACGCTCAGGCACAGGAAGGCCGATTTCGAAAGCCTGAAACCGATCTCGGAGGTCACCCCGATCCGTTATCCCAAGCCGGACGGCGTCCTGACCTTCGACCGGCTGTCCTCCGTGTTCCTGTCGAACACGAACCACGTCGAGGATCAGCCGGTTCATTTGCGGCTCGCCGATCCGTCGATCCCGATCGGCCGCAACCTGCCGCTCTATGGCGAGCCCGCCCGGCTCTACTGTCCGGCCGGCGTCTACGAGGTGGTCCACGACGACGCGGAAAACCACGCCGAACCGCGCTTCGTCATCAACGCGCAGAACTGCGTTCACTGCAAGACCTGCGACATCAAGGATCCCGCGCAGAACATTACCTGGGTCCCGCCCGAAGGCGGCGGCGGACCGAACTATCCGAACATGTGACGCCCCCGTCATGAAAAGGAAGATCTGAATGAGCACGGCCTATATCGTCGATTACCTCAGAAGCCCGTTCACACCCGCCTATCGCGGCGCCCTCGCCGGCACCCGGCCGGACGACCTCGTCGCCGGCGTCATCAAGGCGCTTGTCGACCGGTCCGGCGTCGATCCGGCGGAAATCGAGGATGTGAACCTCGGCTGCGCCTTCCCCGAGGGCGAGCAGGGCCTGAACATCGCCCGCTGCGCGGCGCTGATCGCCGGCCTGCCGCAATCGGTCGGCGGCTCCACCGTCAACCGCTGGTGCGGCTCTTCCATGCAGGCGATCCAGATGGCCGCCGGCGCGATTGCCATGGGCGCCGGCGACGTCTTCGTGGCGGGCGGGGTCGAGAACATGAGCCGCGTGCCGATGATGGGCTTCAACCCCATGCCCAATCCCGGCTGGAGCGACGTGCAGCGCCTCGCCTTCCTCAACATGGGCCTGACGGCGGAAAACCTCGCCGACCGCTATTCGCTCTCGCGCGAGGAGCAGGACGCCTATTCGCTGGAAAGCCAGAAGAAGGCGCTCGCCGCCCGCGCCGACGGCAGGCTTGCGGCCGAGATCGCGCCGGTCGGCGACGTGACCGCCGATGGCTGCCCGCGCGAGACCGACGCGGCGAAGCTCGCCGGCCTCAAGACCGCCTTCAAGGCCGGTGGCTCGGTCACCGCCGGCAATTCCTCGCCGTTGACCGACGGTGCCTCGGCGACGCTGATTTGCTCCGAGGCCTTCGTCAACAGGCACGGCCTCAAGCCGCTCGCCCGGATCGCCGGCTACGCGGTCGCGGGTTGCGCGCCCGAGATCATGGGCATCGGCCCGGTCGAGGCGACTCGCAAGGCGCTTTCTCGCGCCGGTATCAGGAACACGGATCTCGACGTCATCGAGATGAACGAGGCCTTCGCTTCGCAGGTTCTCGCCTGCTGCCGCGACCTCGACATCGATCCCAAAAGCCTCAACCGCGACGGCGGCGCGATCGCGCTCGGCCATCCGCTCGGCGCCACCGGCGCCCGCCTCGTCGGCAAGGCATCCACCCTGCTGAAACGTGATGGTGGCCGCTACGGCCTCGCCACCCAATGCATCGGCGGCGGTCAAGGCATCGCCATGGTCGTGGAGGCCGCGTGAGATGACGAAGATCACCAAGGCCGGCGTCATCGGCGCCGGTGTCATGGGTTCCGGCATCGCCGCCCATCTCGCCAATGCCGGCATCGAGGTCGTGCTGCTCGACATCGAAAAGAAATTCGCCGACGGCGGCGTCGCCCGCCAGCTGAAGGCGAACGGCTTCATGGACAAGAGCTTTGCCGGCCGCATCACCACCGGATCGACCGGCGACGATATGGGCCTGCTCGCCGACGCCGACTGGATCGTCGAGGCCGTCGCCGAACGGCTGGAGATCAAGCAGGCCCTCTACAAGGCGATCGACGCGGTGCGCAAACCCGGTTCGATCGTCTCCTCCAACACCTCGACCATCCCGCTCGCCGCGTTGACGGACGGCCTGCCGGAAAGCTTCGCCGCCGATTTCCTCATCACCCACTTCTTCAATCCGCCGCGCATCATGCGGCTTCTGGAACTTGTCTCCGGCCCGAAGACCCGGCCGGACGTGACCGCGAAAATCCATGACTTCGCCGATCGCGGCCTCGGCAAGACGGTCGTCGTCTGCAAGGACACGCCCGGCTTCATCGGCAACCGCATCGGCAATTACTGGATGGTCGTCGCCCAGAACGAGGCGATCGCCATGGGCCTCGACGTCGAGGAAGCCGATGCCATCATCGGCAAGCCTTTCGGCATTCCCTCGACCGGAATCTTCGGCCTGCTCGATCTCGTCGGCATCGACCTGATGCCGACCATCCTGCGCAGCCTGCAGAACGCCCTGCCGAAGACCGACGCGATCCACGACTATGACGCCGAGCCGGCGCTGATCGCGAAAATGATCGCGGAAAACCGTCTCGGCCGAAAGAGCGGCGCCGGTTTCGTCCGTCTTTCGGCCGACCGCAAGACCCGCGACATCACCGACCTTAAGACCGGCGACTACCGGCCGATGAAGAAGGTCGCCTCCGAAAGCCTGGATGCCGCGAAGGGCGATGCGCGCGCCTTGATGGAACATCCCGGCCCCGGCGGATGCTACGCCTCCGTCGTCATGGAAAAATCGCTGGCCTATGCCGCCGCCCTCGTTCCGGAAATCGCCGATCGCCCCGACGCGGTGGATGACGCCATGCGCACCGGCTATGGCTGGAAGCAGGGACCGTTCGAACTGATCGACCGCCTCGGCGCCGGCTGGCTGGTGGACCGGCTCGAGGCGCGCGGTCTCACTGTTCCCGCCTATCTGGCGCTCGCCGCCGCAAAGGGCGGATTCTACAGCGTCGTCGATGGCAGGCGGAGCTGCCTGTTGCCCGATGGCGCCGTTCGCCCGGTCATGCGCGGCGAGGGCGTCATCACCATCGCCGACGTGAAGCTTTCGAGCAAGCCGGTGGTCGACTATGGCTGCGCCGCGCTCTGGGATCTCGGCGACGGTGTCGCCTGCCTCGAGTTCCGCACCAAGATGAACACCTTCTCCGAAGCCCTGCTCGACGCGATCGATGCGGCGCTCGGTGAGGTCGGCAGGAGCTTCAAGGCACTGGTGATCGGTTCGGATTCGCCCGTCTACAGCGCCGGCGCGGATCTCCGGGTCTTCCTCGAAACCGTCGAGACCGGCGGTTCCGAAGCACTCGGCAAGTTCATCGACAAGGGGCACCGGACCTTCATGGCTGTCAAATACGCGCCCTTCCCGGTCGTCGGCGCTCCCTCCGGGCTCGCCTTCGGCGGCGGCTGCGAGATCCTGCTCCATTGCGACGCGATCCAGGCCCATGCCGAACTCTCGATCGGCCTCGTCGAAACCCGCATCGGCGTCGTGCCGGGCTGGGGCGGCTGCAAGGAAATGCTGGTCCGCCAATATGGGCTCGCCGGCGGCACCAAGGGACCGGTCGCGCCCGCGATCGCCACCTTCAACCTCATCGCCCCGGCTCAGGTCTCCGGCAGCGCCTTCGAGGCCCGCGGCCTCGGCTTCCTCAGGGCGACCGATGGTGTCACGATGAACCGTGACCGCCTTCTGGCCGACGCCAAAGAGAAAGCCCTGTCGCTGGTGGACGGCTACGTCGCGCCGGAACCGCCGCAATTACCGCTGTCCGGTCCGTCCGGCGCCTCGGCAATGCGCAACATCGTCGAGAGCGAAGCGCTCGCGGGCCGCGCCACCGCCCACGACAAGGTCGTCGGCGCGGCGCTGATCGATGTCTTGAGCGGCGGACCGAACGCCGACCCGTTGAAGCCGACGACCGAGGACGAGATCATCGCCCTCGAACGCCGGGCCTTCATTGCCCTCTTCGAGACGCCGGAAACCGTGGACCGGGTGAAGCACATGCTCACCACCGGCAAACCGCTGCGCAACTGATCGCCAAGGAAGAACAACGACATGGCATCCTACAATCCCCCGATCGACGACATCGCCTTCCTGCTGAACGACGTGCTGGATTTCGACGGCCAGATGCAGACGCTGCCGGGCTACGAGGAAGTGAGCGCCGAACTCGCCGTCTCTGTGCTCGAGGAAGGCGGCAAGTTTTGCGCCGGCGTGCTGGAACCCTTGAACCGCCCGGCCGACGAAGAAGGCTGCAAGCTCGAAAACGGCCTCGTCTCCACCCCGAAGGGCATCGCAGACGCCTACAAGGCCTTTGTCGAGGCCGGTTGGGCCGGGCTGTCCGGCGCGCCGGAATTCGGCGGCCAGGGCCTGCCGCGCGCAACCCAGATCCTGCTCGACGAGATGCTGTCTTCCGCCAATCTCTCCTTCGGCCTTTTCCCGGGCCTGACGCGCGGCGCCGTCGAGGCGATCGAGCATCACGCCAGCGACGAGTTGAAGGCGAAATACCTGCCGAAGATGATTTCCGGCGAATGGACCGGGGCCATGGCGCTGACGGAATCTTCCGCCGGCACCGATCTCGGTCTGCTCACGGCCCGCGCCGAGCCCGTCGGCGACGGCTCCTACAAGATCAAGGGCACCAAGATCTTCATCTCTTCCGGCGACCAGGATTTCGGCGGCAACATCATCCATCTGGTGCTCGCCCGCCTGCCCGACGCACCGAAGGGCGTTAAGGGCATTAGCCTGTTCCTCTCGCCGAAATTCCTCGTCGAAGACGACGGTTCCCTCGGCGCCCGCAACGGCATGTCGGTCGGCTCGCTCGAGCACAAGATGGGCATCCATGCCCAACCGACCTGCGTCATGAACTATGACGGCGCTATCGGCTGGCTCGTCGGCGAACCGGGCCGCGGCCTGAATGCGATGTTCACGATGATGAATGCGGAACGCCTGTTCGTCGGCATTCAGGGTCTCGGCATCGCCGAAGCCGCCAATCAGAAGGCCGCCAGCTACGCCCGCGAACGCCTGCAGGGTCGTTCGCTCGACGGCAGCCGCGGACCCGTCCCGATCATCGAGCATCCCGACGTACGCAAGATGCTGCTGACCGGCCGTTCCTTCATCGACGCCGCCCGGGCGCTGGCGATCTGGACCGCCATGCAGATGGATATCGCCGCCCGCCATCCCGATCCCGCCGAACGCCGGCGCGCCGACGGTTTCGTCGCCCTGCTAACGCCGGTGGTCAAGGCAGCCTTCACCGATTTCGGCTTCGAGACCGCGGTGATTTCGCAACAGGTCTTCGGCGGCCACGGCTATATCCGCGAATGGGGCATGGAGCAGTTCGTGCGCGATGCCCGCATCACCCAGATCTACGAGGGCACCAACGGCGTCCAGGCCATGGATCTCGTCGGCCGCAAGCTGCCGATGGAAGGCGGGGAACTCGCCGGACGTTTCTTCGATCTGGTCAAGCAGGATCTGCAGGCGGCGTCACTCGTTCCCGCCACAGAGCGGATCGTCGCCGCCACCGCCTCGGCGCTCGACCGCCTCGAACGCACGACCGAGTTGCTGCTCGCCGGCAGCGGCGATCCGGCCGTGGCCGGCTCGGCCGCAACCGACTATCTTCGCCTCTTCGCGCTCACCGCCTTCGGCTGGATGTGGGCGAAGATGGCCGCCAGCGCCGCGGCGGCCGATACGCCGCCGAAGGTCCGCAAATGCGCCGTCGCCGATTTCTTCGCCGATCGCATGCTGCCGCAGACCCTCGGCCTCGAAACCGCGATCGCCAACGGAGCGACCTCGATCATTGCCCTGAACCAAGACCTTTTCTGATCCGTATACTCCAAGGGAGGAAGTAGCATGCTCGGAATGATGATGAACTCGCCGCTGCTGGTGTCGACCATCCTGCGCCACGCGGCGACCTATCACGGCACGACCGAAATCGTGTCGAAGACGGTCGAAGGACCGATCCACCGCTATACCTACGCCGATCTGTCGAAGCGCAGCCAGAAGCTCGCCAACGCGCTGAAGCGGCTCGGCCTCGAATTCGGCGACCGCGTCGGCACACTCGCCTGGAACGGCTACCGCCATCTGGAACTCTACTACGGCGTCTCCGGTTCGGGCCTCGTCTGCCACACGATCAATCCGCGGCTCTTCCGCGAGCAGATCGGCTACATCATCGAGCATGCGGGCGACAGCGTGATCTTCGCCGATCTCACCTTCCTGCCGATCCTGGAGGCACTCGCCGACCGGCTCTCCGGCATGAAGGCGATCGTGATGATGACCGACGAGGCGCACATGCCGAAGTCGGAAGCCCTGCCGAACCTTGCCTGCTACGAGACCCTGATCGCCGGTGAGTCCGACGAATACGACTGGCCGGTATTCGACGAGAACACCGCCTCCGGCCTGTGCTACACCTCCGGCACGACCGGGGACCCGAAGGGCGTTCTCTACAGCCATCGCTCCAGCGTGCTCCACGCAATGTCGAGTTCGATGCCGGATGTGCTCGGCCTGTCGGCCAACGACGTGCTCTCGCCGATCGTGCCGATGTTCCATGTCAATGCCTGGGGCGTCCCCTTCTCCGGCCCGATGGCCGGCGCCAAGCTCGTCATGCCCGGTCCGAACCTCGACGGCGCCAGCCTGCATGCCCTGTTCGAAGCCGAAGGCGTCACCTGCACCGCCGGCGTTCCGACCGTCTGGCTCGGCCTGCTCGACTGGATGGACGCCCACGGCCAGCGCTTCACCAGCCTGAAGCGGGTGGCGATCGGCGGCTCGGCCTCACCGCCGATCATGATCAGCCGCTTCCACAACATGGGCGTCAAGGTCCGCCATGTCTGGGGTATGACCGAGACCAGCCCGATCGGCCTCGCCGCCTGCCTGATGCCGAAGCATCAGTCGCTCACGCCCGAACAGAGGCTGATGCTCGAGGCCAAGCAGGGCCGCCCGGTCTACGGCATGGAGTTCCGCGTCGACGGCGCCGACGGCAAGCCGATCACCCGAGACGGCAAGGCCTTCGGTGCGATGATGGTGCGCGGTCCGTGGGTCGCCGCCGGCTACTACAACACTTCGGAAAGTGCCGCACACGAAGTTCCCGGCTGGTTCAACACCGGCGACGTCGTCACCATGGACGAGGACGGCTTCGTCCAGATCGTCGACCGCACCAAGGACGTCGTCAAATCCGGCGGCGAATGGATCAGTTCGATCGAACTGGAGAACATCGCTCAGGCCCATCCGGCGGTGAAGGAGGCGGCGGTCGTCGCCAAGCCCGATGCGCGCTGGGGCGAGCGCCCGGTCCTCGTCGTCGTCCTGAAGCCCGGCGAGAGCTTCGGCCGCCACGAGATGGTCGAGCACTATACCGGCAGGATCTCCAAATGGAGCATCCCCGACGACGTGATCATCGTCGACGAACTGCCGCACACGGCGACCGGCAAGCTCCTGAAAACCGCGATCCGCGATATCGTGCTCAAGGAATATGCCAGCGTCACCCCCGACGACAGCATCATCGGCTAGGCGCGCCATGACGAACGATGTTCAGAGCCTTTACCTCGAGGACATTGCGGTCGGCCAGACCTTCGAAAGCGCTCCGCATGTCCTGACGGTCGAGGAAATCAAGGATTTCGCGGGCCGCTACGACCCGCAATTCTTCCATCTCGACGACGAGGCGGCGCGGGAGAGCCTGTTCGGCGGCCTCGCCGCCAGCGGCTGGCACACCGCCGCGACGACGATGCGCCTGCTGGTCGAAAGTGTGCCCTTCTTCGGCGGGCTGATCGGCGCCGGCGGCGAGATCTCCTGGCCACGCGCGACGCGACCGGGAGACGCCATCCGTCTGCGCAGCGAGGTCACAGCGGTCACGCCATCCCGCTCGCGCCCTGAGCGCGGCATGGTCAACATGCGTTGCGAGACGGTCAATCAGCACGACGAGGTGGTGCAGGTCTTCACGCCGAAGATCGTCGCATGGCGGCGAACCCTGCTTTGACGGACTCCACCAAAATCTGGAAGACAGCTCAGCGTCTCAGGTCAGTCTCTATACGCGGCTGCCCGCTTCGTGCATGATCTCGGTCTTTGCACAGACCTTGAAGCTGCAATCAACCACCCGCCTTACAGGTGCTAGAGCCCGTCCACTTTAATCCGGGTCATAGCCGCAGGCAGCGAAGTAATTTTCGCATTCTTGGGCGGTGAAGATGTTGACGATTTCGCCAACCGTGTTCCATAGACCTTCTATGGAGCGCTCGGCCTTTGCCCTGAGCATTGCCTTCAGCTTGGCAAAGGCGTTCTCGATTGATGGGATGGATGGCTCCTGCTCCCGGCGTCGCATTGCGCCATAGTCGGGAAGTCATCATCCCGTATAAGAGGAGCCATCCATGTCCGAGCTTGCCACAGTCGGTATCGATCTCGCAAAGAGCGTCTTTCAGATCCATGGTGTAGACGAGAGTGGACAAGTTCTCGTGCGCCGCCAGCTTCGCCGCGGCCAATTGCTCGCGTTTTTCCAGAAGCGTCCACGATGCCTGATCGGCATGGAGGCTTGCGCAGGTTCTCATGACTGGGGCCGCAGGCTTCAGGAGATGGGGCATGACGTTCGGCTGATGCCGCCGTCCTATGTGAAGCCTTACGTGAAGTAATGGTCAGGTGAAGATTACTTTACTAATCATCAGGTGACCATAATGCGAAGGAACGCACGCGGGCCGCCCAGTTGTCGGCCGTTCGCGCAAAATTCCTTCGCATTATTTCAGAGCGTGTCCAGCCAGGCGAGCAGGCTCGTATCGCGTTTCCACGATGAAGAGTGCGCCGTCGCCACCGGCACAGCGACCTGTTCCAACGCCTTTCGCTTTGTGTCCAGATTGGCCTTCGCGTAGTGATTGGTGGTGTCGAGGCTCACATGCCCAAGCCAACTGCGGATGACCGTGATGTCTACGCCCGCCGATACAAGGTGGACGGCGGTGGCGTGACGGAAGCTGTGCGGCGTTACGTGCTTCGTTTGCAGCGGCGGCATGGTCGCAGCCGCCGCCTTCACATAGGCGGCAAGCTTGAACCGGACGCCCGAGGCGCTGAGCGGCTCTCCGTAGCGGTTGACGAACAGCCGCTGGTCTTGTGCCCGTGGCTGCCGCTCAAGCAGCTTTTTCAACAACATCACGGTTTCCGGCCAAAGCGGGCAGAGACGCTCTTTTCGCCCCTTGCCCGTAAGCCGAACGCAACTCGGGCTATCGAACCGGATTGCCTCAGGGCACATATCGAGTGCTTCCTGTATTCGCGCCCCGCTGTTGTAGAGGAACGAGAGCAACGCATGGTCGCGCATGCCTTCGAGGGTTGACTGGTCTGGCTGGGCAAGAATCGCTGCCACTTCCAGCGGATCCAGATAGCAAGGCTCAGATACCGGCGCCCGCTTGATCGGGATGTTGAGGATTTCCACGCACTGCGCGATTAAGGCAGGATCCTTGGTCGCCACAAAGTTGAAGAAGCTGCGGATCGCAGCAAGCCGGCAGTTGCGGGTGCCGATCGTGCCGCCACGGTCGTGCTCGGCGTGCCTCAGGAACGCCGCGACTTGCGCGGCGGTCAGATCGGCGAGCGAGATTATAGCAACTTTCTTTTTCGCGCGGTCAGCGACAAACCGGAGGAACAGTCGCCAGGTGTCGCGGTAGGAGCGGACGGTGTTGACGGACGCATTGCGTTGCTCGACAAGCCATTCGTAAAAGAACGCGCGCATCAGTTCCGGGAACGGATTGGCTTTGCTCATGACCGCACCTCCCGTTCGAGATTGAGGCATGGCGCGCCCACGGCCCTGAACCGTTCGTTTGCGAGATGCAGCAGATCCTGCGTGACGGTGATGTAGACCAGAGTGGAGTTGATATCCCGATGGCCGAGGTAGGTCGCGAGGAACGGCAGCCGCTCCTGCGGGTTGATCCCCAGACGGTACCATTCAAGGATACGGTTCACGACCATCGAGTGCCGAAGATCATGAACGCGAGGCCCGAACTGCCCTTGCAGTGGTTTCAATCCGGCGCGACGTACGACGTCTGTGAGCAACCAGGTGATCATTTCGGGCGTGTAGCGGGATCTGCCCTGGACGTGCCAGAACAGAGCAGAGTGCGGGTCCTGCGATGCGCCGACCTGACGCCGTGCAGCGATGTAGGCCCGGAGTTCCATCATCACACTGTCAGGAAGTGGCAGAATTCGGGTCTTGAAGAACTTGGTCTGCCGAACCGTGATGGTGCCGTCACCGGGATTAACGTCACCAAGATCCAGCCTGGCCAACTCTCCCCGCCGCAGACCCGCACAGTAGGCCAGCAACAGCATGGTGTAGATGCTCAACGGACGAAGTGTTGCCCGCGGAGAGGGATACGAACGGGCAATGTCGAGCATGCGCCGTACGTCGACAGGAGAGTAGATATGAGGCGTTCGCCACTGCTTGCGGACCTCTTTTTGGGGTCTCGGATCCGGTCGACGCCGAGGAGCTGACGGATCGCACCGCCGCTGGATTTTGGCAAAGAGGCGCTCAAGGTTTTCGCGCTCATATGCATGGTTACGCGTGCCTTTCGTCGCCGCCCATCGATCGATCATGACGCGCAGCGGCTCGGTTTCCAGTTGCGGGTTCAGTTGCAGGAACCGGTCGAACTGCAAAAGCCGCACCGGTGGGACTGTCAGGATTTCCGTGTCCGGCGAACCCGAGGATCACCACATCGTCTTCATCCGCAGCGCCTAGCGTCGCATCGAGAACATCGCGCATCGCAACCACTGTCGCCGCATCGTCCGTGATGAGGGGTGCGTCGAGGTCGGCGATGCTATCCGACAGCACCGCCCACAAGGCAGTGGCGTCGCGCGCAGCTCCCGTCAGATCACCGATAAAGGGATCCGCATGCCGATCGATGCCGATGAACGCCCCCCGGATCATCGATCAGCCTCGCGTCACCTGAAACGACGCGAAACCAGGTCGCTCGGATTTATCCAGCGCAACAGCGGCGAATGTCTCCCGCGAGGCGACTTGCTTGTTGCCAACCTTCTCAAACCACACGCACCAAACCGCGGTGCCTTCGATCGACCAATACTCGCCGACCTGCTCAACCGTCATGATCGGTCCGCCCGATTTCAGCTGAACCGTATCGCCCGGCGCAAACTCCATAATCCCCCCCTCTCGCTCGAAGCTTTCATATCGACTCAAAGTTAGGTTGCATTGCTGCGTTTTGCGAGATGGCCGGCCAAACGGGCCGTGATTTTCTACTCTTTTTTATCAATCAGCACTTCAATCGTCCAAGTAATGCCAAGTATCAGCTCGCGGGCTCGATAGCGGCGAGAGTTTGCGCTCGACCGGACAGGTCAGCGACTGCGGACGGATCGCTCTTTTAGACGGGATCGTGGAAGTGCCCGCGCCCATGCGTATCGTGCCTGCATTTGTGCAACAGGCTGTTGCACAATTTATCATTCTAGCTTGGAGATCCTGTGTCTGACCCTGCTTATCTGACCTGCGAAGAGGTCGTCGAACGCTATCGTAACAAGGTCAGCAACGGCACGTTGCGAAACTGGCGATGCAAGAGAAACGGGCCGTCATATATCAAGATCGGCAAGGCGATCTTATATCCTACAGACGAGCTCGATCGATGGGATCGGTCAAACTTGACCGCGTGCAGGCGCATATCGTTCGCGTCTGCCGCCACAGATCAATCTGAGGCCGACACTAATTGAGATGGGGGCTGGCCTCAGAAACCTGACGACTGCGGTCCGCAGGCTCATCGGAGGTCAGCCCTTGTTGTTGCAGTGGCGATGAGTCATGAAAGTCATGCATCAGCGTGTAGGTCCGGTCCCTTGCGGGATCGGCACGGGCACACCGAATTTTCGACTAGTCGAGGCGAATTACATACCCCTATTAACGGCTCCACTCCCACCGTGTCTTGTTGCAACATATTGATTAGTATGCCGATTTTCGAGAACGCCGATAGGTCCACAACCACCGCTTGCTCGCGCTCCACGCCGGGCCTCGGCGGGGGAGGTGCAAACCCGCTTCCGATGCCGCCGCTGTTGGACGCACGGCCTGGCCGCTCATTCGCGCTACGGGTCCAGTCCGGAACGACTTCATTTTATCCAGGCCGGCCGAGTGACACGCTCGGGTATAATGGCAGCTATCTCGGACCGACGATCAGGGTGCGCCGTGGCGACGACGTGGCGGCTGTCGTGACCAACGGGCTCAACGCGGACACGACTGTGCATTGGCACGGGCTTCTGATCCCCGGAGAGCTGGATGGCGGCCCCCATCAGATCATCGCGCCGGGCGCGACCTGGCGGCCCACGCTCCCGATCCGGCAGCCCGCAGCGACCCTCCTTTATCACTCACACGTCCATGGGTTGACGGCCGAGCAAGTCTATTCGGGCCTGGCTGGGGCGTTGCTGGTAACCGACGACGAAGAGCAGGGCCTGGGGCTCCCGTCAGAATATGGCGTGGACGATCTGCCCCTGCTCATCCAGGATCGCCAGTTCGAAAATGGTCGCCTTGTCATGCCAGGCGGCATGATGGTCGCCATGCAGGGCCGGCGCGGCGACACGATCCTTGTGAACGGCGCGGTGAATCCGCTGGCGGCGGTGCCAAATCGGTTGGTTCGCCTGCGGCTCGTCAACGCATCGAACGCGCGGATTTATGAGCTGTCGTTTTCCGATCGGCGGAGCTTTCACTGGATCGGAACCGAAGGGGGGCTGCTCGAACACGCAGTGGCATTGGAAGCCATAACCTTGGCGCCGGGCCAACGTGCCGAGCTTCTCGTGGACTTCACGGACGGTAGGTCCGCCTCGCTGGTGACGGCGGCTGATACCAACAGCTCGATGATGGGCGGCATGGGTATGATGGGGCGTGGCGCCCGAAGGACCGATGCCGCGGCACCAGCGACCGTGCTGCGGTTTGAACCACGGCCGTTGGGACAGGCTCGTGCCAGCGGCGTCGTGCCGACCCTTCTGGCATCACGAACTGGGCCCGACGCCAGCAAGGCGGTGCGCCGTCGCCGTCTGAGCCTCAACATGGGCATGGGCGGCATGATGGGCTCAGGAAGCGGCGGTGGCGGCCTTACGATCAATGGCAAGCCATTCGACATGAATCGCATCGATGAGACGGTGAAGCTAGGCTCCACCGAAATATGGGAGGTGTCTGGCGAAATGATGCGCCACCCGATCCATATTCACGGCGTCCACTTTGATGTTCTCACCCGCGGTGGCGGGCAGCCCGATGTTCTCGACCAGGGGCCGCGCGACACGGTCCTCGTCAAGGAACCGGTGGAGCTTCTCATCCGATTTGATCAGCCGGCCAAGAGCGCTCCCTTCATGTATCACTGCCATATCCTTGAACATGAGGATAATGGAATGATGGGCCAGTTCAGTGTTGCGTAGGCGTAGGCTCCCACTTCTGGAGAGTTTATGCAGCGCCTACCGTCCAACAGGAGAGCAAGGTTGCCAAAAAGAGCTTTCGCCACATTTCTGCTCGCGGCAACGATGCTGACCGGCGGCACCTCGCTAGCTGCACAGGATAATCTGGTTTATCCCGTAATACCGGGATTTGGCGGGATCGTGGCCGTGCCCAGTGCTGCCGAGCGGCCCGATCCCAAGCTTCGCTACCGCGTCTTGTTCAATGTCACCAAGGCCGCAAGCTCTCCCGACAAAGTGAATCCCAGCCTTGAGAAGGTCGCGCGCTTCGTGAACCTGCTAGGCGCGGACAAGGTCCATCCGGCTGGTGACATCGCCGTCATCATTCATGGTCCCGCGACCCCGCTCGTCCTGCAGAACGCGCCATATGCGGCGCGTATGAAGGTAGCGGCCAACCCGAACGCTGCGCTGATTGCCGCTCTCCAGAAAGCCGGTGTTTCAATCCGCGTTTGCAGTCAGGCCATGGTCGGAAATGAGATCATGCCGAACCAAGTGGCTTCGGGCGTTGAGATCGATGATTCGGCGCTTACAACCTTGGCGAATCTACAAATCCGGGGTTACGCGCTCATCCCGGATTGAAAGGTGCGATACCCCCTCACCCGCAGCAGCCCGCCACGGTCCCGTTCGCCTTCGCCTCCTGAATCGGAGGGCATGGGACATCGCCGAACGAGCAGAACACGCAGCAGTCGCCGGCCAGGGGCCGCAGCACCGCCGCGCAATGTCGGCAATCATAGAAGAACTGGCAGGCGTTGGTGGGCATCGTCTCGGTCGCGACACCGCCGCACTCGGGACAGGTCAGCGTGGAGGTGAGCTGCATCAGGAAAGCGCCTTTATAAGCGGCGCTTCAATGCGATCCCATATCAGCGCGGTCAGCGTCAGGGTCGTGCCGATCGTGAGCATGATCGGAGTTGCGCGGGACGGTAGGGTCACGGTGCAGGACCGATCCGCAGCGCAGGTCCTCCGACGCCGCACATACGCCCACCACCCGGCAGCCAGGCCGACGAGGGAAAGCGCCGTCAGGGCCCAGCGCAGAGGCATCAGCGCGGCGAAGGTGCTCGACAGGCCCGCCCCCACGCCCAGCGCCGCCAGCGCGAGCGGCAAGACGCAGCAGGATGCGGCGGCTAGGACCGCGCCGAAGCTCGCCAGCGCACCCAGGGCGGATAGCCCCGCGTCGGCGCGGCGTGGCGATGCGGAAGCGGCCAGGGTTTCGTGCGGCAAAATCCTTTTATTCATCAGTCGTCTCCGGCGGAATAACCCCCTAATGCCTCCTGTAGCGGCTACAGGAGCAAGCGAATTATGAGGGATGAGAAAGGCCTAGCTATCGGCGAGTTGTCGCGCCGAACCGGCGTGAACATCGAGACGATCCGCTATTTCGAGCGCGTCGGCATTGTGGCGACCCCACCCCGCACGAGCGGGGGCCGGCGAGTAGGCGTCACCTCAAGCTTTGTACGCTGAACAACGATTTTCCGGACATAATGTGAACATTGGTGTCAGGCAGCGGCGCGAAGGTACTGGTAGAGGGTTTCGCGGCTGATGCCCATGTCGCGCGCGATGGTCGCCTTGCGTTCACCGGCGGCAACGCGGCGGTGCAGATCGGCAATCATCTCATCCGAGAGCGACCGTTTCCGCCCCCGATAGGCGCCGCGCTGCCGAGCGATCGCAATGCCTTCGCGTTGCCGTTCGCGGATCAGGGCGCGCTCGAACTCAGCAAACGCACCCATGACCGAGAGCATCAGATTGGCCATCGGGGAGTCCTCCCCCGAGAAGGACAGGCTTTCCTTCTCAAACTCGATCCGGATACCTCGCTTGGTGAGGCCCTGGACCAGCTTGCGCAGGTCATCCAGATTGCGGGCCAACCGATCCATGCTGTGGACGACGACGGTATCGCCTTCGCGGGCGAAAGTGAGCAGAGCCTCAAGCTGGGGGCGGTTGACGTCCTTGCCCGATGCCTTGTCGGTGAAGGTCCGATCGAGCGACTGACCTTCCAATTGGCGATCCACATTCTGATCGAACGTGCTGACCCGGACATAGCCGATCCGTTGCCCCTTCACTGCGCACTCTCTCCATCAAAATGTCAGGTTGAAATCTATGATACGCAACGACATTCGTCAACAAATTCCGTTTATCACCCTAATCTGACAGAAACCGCGGTAGCGCCCTGACGTCCGGTTAGGCTATACTCCAAGCTGACATCACAAAATCAAATCCCTCAAAGATGGCGTCAATTGCCTTGATGGGGTAAAAACTGGAGTGCTTCCAGGATGGGACATTCGGCAACGTCATCTCCAGTGCATCTGGCTAACGTGGTCGCCAGCGTCACCTCTATCTTCTGCAAATCTGCAATGCGGCGGCGGACATCTTCAAGGTGGAGTTCGGTTCTCGCCATAACCTCCGCGCAGGTTTGTGCACCGGTATCGGTGAGCGACAACAATGACCGTATCTCATCCATTGCATAGCCAAGGTCGCGCGCGCGCAGGATGAACTGCAACCTTTGCACCAGTTCCGGCGAATAGACGCGGTAGCCGTTGGAACTGCGAGGCGGCCCCGGCAGCAATCCCACCTTCTCGTAATAGCGGATGGTTTCGAGATTGCAGCCTGTTTTCCGGGCAAGCTGGGCACGCAAGATGCCGACCTGTTGCTCCATGAAAATACCTCTTGAGTCTGTAGTGGCTACAGAGCCTACACTGCGAATCACTCAGTTGGAACAAGGGATTCAAGCCATGGTCTCAACGCCGGAAGCGGGACAGCCAGCCCTCACCGAAAACCACGAGCCGAAGCAGGCAAACTGGGTTGCGGCGGGCGCATTGATCGGCGCGGGGCTCGCCTCGGCTTGCTGCGTCGTCCCGCTACTGTTGGTTATGCTCGGAATTTCCGGCGCGTGGATCGCCAACCTGACGGCGCTCGAACCTTACAAGCCCTATGTCGCAGGCGTAACGCTCGCGCTGCTCGGCTACGGCTTCTGGCATGTCTATTTCAAGCCGAAACCGCCCTGTGAAGACGGTTCCTACTGCGCTCGTCCACAATCGGCTTGGACCACCAAGGCGGTGCTGTGGCTGGGCCTTGCCGTCGCCATCCTGGCGCTCACCATCGACTGGTGGGCACCCTGGTTCTATTGAAAGGAAATACCCATGAAAAAGACAGTATGTATCGCTATGGCCGTGCTGGCTATGGCTGGCGGCGGGGTCGCCTATGCAGTTAGTGGCACGGCGCAAGATCGCCCCGCGGCTACCGCAACCGCTCAGAAGCAAACCACCTTTGCCATAGAGAACATGACCTGCGCCACCTGCCCGATCACCGTGAAGAAGGCGATGGAAGGCGTCGCCGGGGTAACGGCGGTCACGGTCGATTTCGCAGCCAAGACCGCGCGCGCAACCTATAACCCGCGCCGCACCAATGCTGCTGCGATTGCCGCTGCATCAACCAACGCGGGTTATCCGGCGCGCGCTATTCAAAACTGAGCGGGGCGCCGCCAGCGCCTCAAGAAAGCGATAAGCAATGAACGACTGTTGCAACCGCCCCGGGCAGGAAGGATTTGACGTGGCCGTCATCGGCGCGGGTTCTGCCGGGTTCTCCGCCGCGATCGCCGCTGCCGATCTGGGCGCGAAAGTGGCGCTCGTCGGTCACGGCACGATTGGCGGCACCTGTGTCAATGTTGGCTGCGTTCCTTCCAAGACGCTGATCCGCGCCGCCGAAGCGGTGCATGGTGGGCTTGCCGCCGCGCGCTTTCCCGGCCTTGGGGGCGCTGTCCAGATGGATGACTGGTCCGTATTGGCGGCGTCGAAGGACGATCTTGTCACGACGCTGCGCCAAAAAAAATATGTCGATCTGCTGCCCGCCTATGACGGTGTGAGCTATATCGAGGGCAAGGCACGCTTTGCCGATGGTGCGCTGATTGTCGGCGATGCGCCCATGAAGGTCGGCAAGGTCATATTGGCGATGGGTGCGCACGCCGCCGTGCCGCCGATTCCGGGGATGGACAGCGTGCCCTACCTAACCAGCACATCGGCGCTGGCGCTGGATCGCTTGCCCAAATCGCTGCTGGTGATCGGTGGCGGGGTGATCGGGGTAGAACTGGGACAGATGTTTTCGCGTCTGGGCGTTGATGTCACCATCTGCTGCCGAAGCCGCCTGCTCCCCGAAATGGACCCGGAAGTGAGTGCCGCGCTGAAAAACTATTTGGAAGCCGAGGGCGTGCGGGTTTGCGCAGGTGTCGGCTATCAGCGTATCGCCCAAACACAGAGCGGGGTCGAATTGACCTGCGAGGGGCATTGTGACACCGTCGCGGCGGAACAGGTGCTCATCGCCACCGGACGCCGACCCAATAGCGACGGGCTTGGGCTGGAGGAGCGCGGCATAGTGCTTGCCCGTAATGGTGGAATCGTCGTCGATGACCACCTCGAAACGTCGGTTCCAGGCATTTACGCGGCGGGCGATGTAACGGGACGGGACCAGTTCGTCTACATGGCCGCCTATGGCGCAAAACTGGCCGCGCGCAACGCGGTGACGGGCAACCAATACCGCTACGACAATTCCTCCATGCCATCCGTCGTCTTCACCGACCCGCAAGTCGCCAGCGCCGGCCTCACTGAAACGACAGCACGGGCGCAAGGCCTGGACATCAAGGTTTCGCTGCTCCCGCTCGATGCTGTGCCAAGGGCACTGGCAGCACGCGATACGCGGGGTCTCATCAAACTGATTGCCGACAAGGCGAACGACCGTTTGCTGGGCGGCCAGATCATGGCACCCGAAGGCGCGGATTCGATCCAGACACTGGTGCTGGCGATCAAACACGGCATGACCACCCTGGAATTGGGTGCAACGATATTTCCTTACCTGACCACTGTGGAAGGCCTCAAACTGGCGGCCCAAACGTTTGATAAGGATGTCGCCAAACTGTCTTGCTGCGCCGGGTGATTGCTCGGGGATCAACCGGCAACGAATGGCCTCCCTCCAGTGCAAGCCGCTTTGGTGTCAATTTTGTTATTCGCCTCAGCGGGAGAGCAAAATGGCACGACGCCGACTTCTGACCGGAGACGAGCGCCGGCGCCTGTTCGATCCTCCTGTCCAAGAAACCGCGATCATTGGGCATTATACCCTTTCTGCGGAAGATGTTGAATTGGTTGGGCGCCGCTATGGTCCAGCAAATCGCCTCGGTCTGGCTGCACAAATCGCTTTGATGCGACATCCCGGCTTTGGTCTGCAACCCGAGATCGGGCTTCCCGACGTCATTCTTCAGTACCTCGCGGCACAGTTATTCGTCGATCCTTCCTCCTTCTCTGCATATGGTCAGCGCGCGCAAACCCGTACCGATCATGCCGATCTCGTGGCGCGTTATCTTGGCATACGCCCGTTTCGACGCGGCGACCTGGCACTTGCCCTGAATCTTGCCGCGCAAGCCGCCGAGTATACAGACAGAGGTGAACCGATTGTTCGCGCCCTCATGGTTGGCCTGAAGGGTGAGCGGTTCATTCTTCCGTCAGGCGACACACTGGAACGCGCCGGTCTTGCTGGCCGGGCACGCGCACGCAAAGCTGCCGCAGCCGCAATCGTCGAAGGCCTCAGCTCTGCTGAACTGACACGGCTAGACGAACTCGTAATCAACAACCCGGATTTCGGCATGACACCGCTGGCGTGGTTGCGTAATTTCGAAGAAGCCCCGACTGCGGCCAATATCAATGGCTTGCTTGAGCGCCTGCGCTATGTTCGCGGCATAGGTATCCACCCGGTAGTTGGGGGCGCCATTCCGGAATTCCGCTTTGCCCAATTTGTCCGCGAGGGCGGCGTGGCACCGGCATTCCTGCTTTCGGATTACAGCGTCAATCGCAGGCGGGCGACGTTGACGGCCGCAGTGATCGACCTTGAGGCCAGACTTGCCGATGCCGCGATCCAAATGTTTGACCGACTTATCGGCGGCATGTTCACGCGCGCGCGGCGTGGGCGCGAGCGTCGCTACCAAGATAGTATTCAGTCGGTGGGGCAACTCATGCGGCTGTTTGGCGCCACGATTACAGCACTTGATGAGGCTGTCCAGAATGGCGGCGATCCGCTCGAATTGATTGACGAAGCGGTGGGCTGGCACCGGCTTGTTGCGGCAAAGGCCCAAGTAGATGCCCTTGCTGATCTTGCCGGCGAGGACGCACTGGTAACGGCAACCGAGCGTTACGCCACGCTACGGCGTTTCAGCCCGGCATTTCTGGACGCCTTCACCTTCAAGGCGTCTGGAACAGGGACGGCACTGATCAAAGCCATCGATGTCATTCGCGATGCGAACACACGAAAGTCGCGCGACCTTCCCGATGGCGTTCCACTGCCATTCCCCAATCGGCAGTGGAAGCGTCTCATCACCGAAAGCGGCCGTATCGACCGCCGACGTTATGAAATTGCGATCATGGCAACCTTGCGTGATCGTTTGCGCGCCGGTGATGTATGGATCGAGGGAACCCGCAACTATCAGCGCTTCGATGCCTATTTGCTGGGTCGGCGCGACGCCGCCAAAGTGGCGGATGTGCTTCCGTTCGATTCAAATGCTGCATCCTACCTCGCTGACCGGGCACGAAATCTTGACTGGCGGCTGCGCCGATTTGCCAAGCAGTTGAAAACAAACAAGCTTGAGGGAGTGTCGCTCGAACGAGACCGGCTCAAGCTTCAGCAAATGCCGCCTGTCACCCCACCGGAAGCTGAAGCCCTCGATCGCAAGCTCGATACCCTGCTTCCCCGCGTGCGCATCACCGAGCTGCTGCTTGAAGTCGCCGAACGCACTGGTTTTTTGAACGCATTCCGTGACCTGCGCTCAGGCAAGGAGCACGACAACCCCAGCACGGTACTCGCCGCAATTCTGGCTGATGGCACCAACCTCGGGCTGGAGCGGATGGCCAATGCCAGCGAAGGCGTCAGCTATGCCCAACTCGCATGGACCCACAACTGGTATCTTTCACCCGAGAACTATCAGGCCGCGCTGGCCATGATCATCTCAGCCCATCACGAATTACCCTTCGCGCGGCATTGGGGCGCTGGCACCAGTTCGTCGTCCGATGGCCAGTTCTTCCGGTCGGGGCGGAGCCGTTCAGGGGCGGCGGACGTCAATGCCAAATATGGCGCCGAACCTGGCGTGAAAATCTATTCTCACCTTTCCGATCACTTCGCATCATTCGGATCACGGATCATGTCCGCGACGGCAGGTGAAGCGCCTTACGTGCTCGACGGGCTTGTCCTGGGCGCCGGCAACCTTCCGTTGCATGAGCACTATACCGATACCGGCGGCGCCACCGATCATGTTTTCGCACTCTGCCACCTACTCGGGTTCCGCTTCGCGCCCCGGCTGCGCGATATTGGCGACCGCAAGCTGGGTTCGATCGCTGCGCCATCGACATACAAGGGCATCGAAAATCTGATGGGCCGCACCATCAAAACGGCAGCGATCGAGGCCGATTGGGATGACATCGTCAGGATTGTCGCCTCAATCAAGGATGGCACGGTGGCGCCGTCAGTAATCTTGCGAAAACTTGCCGCCTACAAACGCCAGAACAGGCTGGATTTTGCATTGGCTGAACTGGGCCGTATCGAGCGCACTTTGTTCACGCTCGATTGGCTTGAACAACCGGAACTGCGACGTGCCTGTCAGGCCGGTCTCAACAAAGGCGAGGCGAGGCACACGCTTGCCGCCGCCATCTATACCAACCGGCAGGGTCGGTTCACCGATCGCTCGCTGGAAAATCAGGAATTTCGCGCATCTGGGCTGAACCTGCTGATTGCGGCGATTTCCTACTGGAACACGGTCTATCTCGACCGGGCCGCCCAGCACCTCAACGCTGTCGGCACGACGTTCGATGCGGCACTGCTTGCGCACCTTTCTCCGATGGGCTGGGCGCACATCAGTCTGACCGGCGATTACCTCTGGGAGCAGGCCAGGCGACTTCCAGCAGGTGAATTCCACCCACTCAACGAGCCAATGGCGCGGTTGAAGCGTGTAGCGTAGCCCATGTTCCGCTTATGTCCGAGAAATCGTTGTCTGGCGAACAAACCTTGAGGTGACGCCTACTTGCCGTGCTTGGTCCAACCAACGCTGTTTGCACGTTCCAAAGCGACCAAGGCGTCTGATACCGCCTTCTGCGCGACTAGAAGATAACCTTCGGCAATGCTGGGCCATGTTAGCTCATCGAACGGATTTGTGACGTTGCCGCTGAAATAGTCGAGAGCTTCATGGGCGCGTGCAGCCGCCTCGATTACCTTGGCGGTATGTTTCTTTGCCCTGTCAGATTTCTTCATCGTGCCTCATGAAGCCATAGCCCATCAAGAGATCGCAAGCGGTGGCAGCTGCCACCGCTCTACCTTCCGTCAGTTTTGAGCCTGTCACGATCTACGGACAGCTGGGGTAGGACCGGATACTTTAAGGCTTCACGCTCCCGCGCCCGACCTTCATCTATCCCGTATGATGTGCCAATCATCAAACCTACGAAGAACACGGGGATCAAGAGCAGAAGCATCGAGCCGAAGCGTGTTCTACGGCGAGAGCTTTGGATCGCGAGCGCATCACGTTGCAGCTTGAGAGCTGTTATGATCGTCTCGGTAGCAAGGGTGATTTCATGGGCGTCGTCGCCCACATTTGTAAGCAATTGCTCAACGTCCGTCAGAGGGCGTTCCACCTGTTTACCCACTTCGCTTAGATCAGACCAAGCGAGGTTTCTGGAATGAATCACGCGAAGCAAGGTTTCAATGTGACGATCGAGATCGGACACGCCTCTCGATGGCACCGGATCAGACCGGGGAATGTTCATCGTGCGGTTTCCTGTTTCCAAAAGGCATGTGCCATGCACTTAGCGCGAGCGGGACGGCTTCCGCTCCTGCTGGCGAAGCGTCAAATCCTCGCGCGCTATGCGGGTAGCCTCGTTCTGGCGCTGTTGCTCGAAACGGGCCGCAGGAATCGGTCCGCCGTTCTCAATCCGCTTGGCCACCGTTTCCTTCGCGTTCTCGATGTAGCGCGCCTGATCCTCCTTTTTGGGAAAGCGCGTTTTAGCTTCGATTGAGGCCGCCAGGACGTGCGACTGCGCGGCCTTGAATTGCGGATCGGTCGCATTCTCGCGGTGGGAGTTACGGCGGAATTGCTCGGCCGCTGCGCGAGACTCGGTAGGGTCTTGCTTTGCCATGCTCGCTCTTTTCGTAGGGTCTTGAGCTTCGCGCGCCTTGTCACGCGCCGCCAGTCTTTCTCCCTCAAGCTTCAGCTGGGGAGAAGGCTCGAAGTCTTTGACGGCGACACCGGCGCGGGCGGCTTCCAGATAGACCGCCTTCTTGAAATCATCGCTGCCATGAACACGGATCGACTGCCAGCCATTATGCTTCGCAATGGCGACCGCATCGCCAATCGCATGGTCCTTGTTGATCCGAATGCCATCTTGTCCCTTGATCGACATATCGGGCTTTTCATCGCGGCCGCTCCGAAACAGATCGTCGCCTACGCGCAGATATTTGCGTTCGATCTGCGCCGGAAGGGCCAAGGTTGTATCCTCGACCTTCTTGTCTTGGTTCGCCGTCTTCGACGGAGCGTCGGCGCGGGAGGGCGCAGGCTCTGATTTTTCCGCCTTCGACCGTTCGCCCTCAACAATATTCAGCGCCTTGTCGGCCGGGGCCGATGGTGCCGCTTCGCGCTTTACCGTCCGAGGCCAAGCCTCAACATCGGCCAGCGCGGCGCGCTCGCGGGGCTCCAATTCAGCGGCAGGCGCCCCGCGTTTTACGGCGCTATGATAGTCCCTAATAGCAGGGCTTAAGTATTGCCCCACCGGCGTTGAGCCATCGTTCTGCCAGTCCGTGGATGCTAGCCAAGCAGTTTTGCCACCTTTCTGCATCGTCAGCGAATGATCGCCATTGTCCGCCTTGACGTAAGCCTGCATCGCATCGGGAAGAGTAGCGAACGACTGTTTGCTGTTCCCCGGTCCGCCGCGAACTTCGAAAGGGCGTGGCTCAGATGCACCGCGCTGGCTTGTGTCATCATCGGCCATATTCTTCTCCTTCACTTAGAACTAGATCCCGGCGCTGGCCTTCCCACTCCTCTTTTGTCGGGTCGGGACCAATAATGTCGTCGAAGTCGATTTCATCGAAAGCCATGCTGCCGTCCTTCACTGTCAGGTTCGGCATGTCGCGATCGAGGGCGAGAACGTCTTCGGGAATGTCCTGCACCTGGTCATCGGCCAGTGCGGAATAATCGTTGAAAGCCGCCAGCTCTTCATCGCTCAGATCATCGATGGTCGCGATCGGGGCGATCGGCTTGGGCAGCGCCGGCACTTTCGGCGCAGGCGTCAAGCGCGAGCGGAACACGGCATCCTTGAAGTAGCGAATTTTCTTCCCGCGAATGACGGGGATACCGCCCCGGATGACGAGAATATCGTCTTCGGGCAGCTGCATCAGCTCTTGAGGGAGCATCAGTGCGCGCCGCTGTTCGGAGATTGTCTTGCTTCGATTGGCGAGCAATCCATGTATCGTCAGGGACCGGCTTTCCGCATCCTGACCGAGATAACCGAGGCGTTCGGACAGTTCCTTTGCGACCCGCAGTTCCTTGGGCGTGAAGGCAATTTCGACCCCGCAGTTTGATACGATTTCGTCCGCGCCATGCTCCCCATAGACATTTCGCAGCTGGGAGCGTGACTGGATGACGGGAAGCAGACGAAGCCCATAGCCGCGCACATAGGAGAACGCATTTGCAATGACCTGGGCGCGGCCGAGCCGCGCAAATTCGTCCAGAATGAGCAGCACGGACAGCTTTTCGCTATCGTCGGGCAGTTGCCGCGTGTTGAGGTCGATCAGCTGTTGGAAAAACAGATTGTAGAGCGGCGCGACCCTATCGAGTTCATCCGGCGAAACGCCGAGATAGATCGAGGTCGGGATGCGGCGAAGGTCCGTCAGGGAAAAGTCGCTTTCGGCAGTCGCGCGATCGACAATCGGATTGATCCAGAGATTGAGCTTGGAGGTGACGGTCTGGATAATGCCGGTGAATGTGTTGTCAGCGCTGGACGTAAAATCGCTCAACGCAGCGCGGCACCCTTCCGATAGCGCACCATCGCCGGCTTCCTTGGCGAAGAATGCCTTCATCCCTGGCATCGTGATGGTCCGGTAGATCTCGCCAAACGAGAAGGGACGTTCAGGCTTGGCCGCGATCCACGATGCAATGCCGACAAATGCCGTGCGGGCTGATTCCGTCCAGAACGCCTCGCCCTTTTCCGGAGGCACGAAGAGCATCGTGGCGATCTTCTGCAATTCGACCAGAACCTCAATCGGGTCGGACCTGTTGATGTAGCTGAGCGGGTTGTAGCGGGCCGTGCGGCCTTCCCTGTCCGTAGGGTTGAACAGGACAACCTTTTGGCCGCCTTTGCGGCGGAAACCCGCCGTGATTTCGTAGTTCTCACGCTTAATATCGAGCACGACAACCGAATCCGGCCATTGCAACAGATTGGGAATGACGATGCCGACGCCCTTGCCCGATCCGGTAGGGGCTTCGAGCAATACATGCTCCATCTTACCCACCATGAGAAAGCCGTTGCGGAAAAAGCCATTGCGGAAGCGGCCGAGCACAATGCCCTTTTTCGCGCGAAGGCCCGCCTTGCGGATTTCACCTTCGCGCGCGAAACGAGCTTCACCGTGAAGGTTCTTTTTCGGCCGCAGGACGATCGCCATGAGCAACACCGGCAACGGCACGCCTATGACCGCGCCTCGCCAAAGCGCTTCGGTCACGACAGGATCATGCCGGTAATACCAGAAGAAGCCGGGGAGCGTGAGCGGATCATAAGCCGCGGCGGGCATCTTAAGGAAGAACCACGCCACCGTGCCGGTCAGCAGGCCGATCAGCAGGAGCGTGATCGGAAGGAGGACGAGGGCCAGTGCGAGCCTGTTAGAGCCTGTTTTCTGGATCAAAATATATCTCCGTCACGCGAAAGCGGCCTTCGACCTTCTTGGTCTGCACGACCACATCAACCAGCAGCTTGAGCAGGCTGCGAATGTCGTCACGGGCCAGATCGGCGCCGCCCTCGCTTTCCTTGACCAGCAATGTCAGCTGTTCGAACGCGAGTTCGGCCGAGTCCGCATGGATCGTCGTGATCGAGCCGGGATGGCCTGAGTTGACGTTGCGGAGATAGAAGAACGCGGTGCCGTCGCGCAGCTCCTGCAACAGTATCCGGTCAGGCCGCATACGCAGGGCCGATTCCAGAAGATCCTTTGCAGAGATTTTCGCGGTGCCCTGCTTGTCCTTCGCGTAGAGCATGTGGACCACGTTGCGATGCGGAACGACCAATTCGCGCGTGTCTTCGATCGTCAGCAGCCGCTCATGCGGCGGAATGAGCTGGATCAGCCCTTTAGAGAGCGTCGTCTTTCCCGAGCCGGTAGCGCCCGAAATCAGGATATTCTTGCGGCCTTGGACCGCCTTTTGGAAAAATTCGACGTGCTTTCCTGCGTCGAGCAGATCGCGCAATTCAACATCGAGCGGCGAGACTTGCCTAGTTGCGATCTTTGTCTCGCTAAACAGCCCACCGCGCTCGAAGTCCTCCATCGTCAACGTCACCGATGACGGTTTGCGGATGGTGATGGACACGGTGCCGGCAGGGACAGCAGGCGGCACAACCAGCTGCACGCGCTCACCGCTGGGGAGGATTGTGGAGCAGATCGGCGTGGACTGGCTTATGTCCTGATGCGTGAAAGCCGCCGCTGCCCGCGCGAGCGCGAGCAGCGACTTTTCATTGAGGTCAGGCAATGTCTCCCAGGACCATCCATTGCGCGTTTCAATCGCCGCTTCGCCAGCCTTGTTAATCACCAGCTCCGTTACGTCCTCACGCGCAAGAAGAGGACGCAGCGGCAGCAGGGCGTTTTCGAGGACAGCCGTATTGCTCACTGGCCGCGCCTCAGCCGCAGGCCGTAGATGTTGGAGAAATCGAAGTCGCGAGCGACCATAATCCCCACTTCCGCGCCCTGATTGATGCGAAGCACCGGCTGAATCTGCATCGTGTCCCGCAAGATCGTGTCCGACGCTTGGCTGGGAACCCGCGTGACATTATCGGCGTCGGAGACTTCCGAGGCGGCGATCGAGGCGGCATCGTTGAGCGAGCTGAACAACAGCGCGGCCCCGAAGCGTTCCCAAAAGAAGTTCTTCACGCCGCCTGCCATACCTGAACGGCCAAGCGCGTCGCTGGCGGGCGAACCTACGTCGATCGCCACGCCGCGAGGCGTAACCGCGCGGTTCCATACCGCAAAGAGACGATATTTGCCGCGCTGGACGCCGGTTTGATATTCGCCCAAGACGCGCGTTCCCTTTTCCAGCAGGACGACGCGGCCGTTGTCCGAATAAATGTCGCGGGGAATGATGCAGCTGACATATCCGGGCTGACTGGAATCCATCGCCGTTTGCAGCACGCACGGAATGAACGACCCTGCGAGGATCAGCATATCGCGGTTGCCAATGTCGCGGCCTGACACCCGATCAATTTGCGAGGTTTGGCGCATGTTTTCGAGATTTGTCCGGCGCGATCCACCTTGCCCATCACCATCGGCCGACGCACCAATCAACTGCGCGCCCTGTGCTCCTGTGCCGCCGCCCATGGGCAGGCCGGTGGCAGCTGCCACCGCTCCACCGACCCCGCCGCCGTTTTCGCCACCATAAGCCATGATCCCGGCGCGGCGTTGGGCCTCAGCGATGACTTGCCCCTCAGACTTTTGGGGGCGGCCATTCGCGCCGCCCGTGCGGGGCGCTTGGCTTCCATCAAGCGCCGGCACTTCCGTCATGGGCACCGGCGCGTTCGGATCATTTGGCGCATCGGCAAGCGTGGGCGCTATGATCGACTTGGGATCGTAGTTGGCGAGCTGCCTTTCATCCGGCTTTTCCGCTTTCTCGGCCTTTTCGGTTGGATCGCTCCGCATCGCGTCGATTGTGCTGAAACCGAGAACGATCGCGCCGCAGGCAACCGCCGCGAGAACGACCGCCTTTTTGGGGTCGATCGACCTGTTCGGCAGAGCGGCAATCTTCGCCTGGCGCTCGCTTTGCCGCTCAATATCTTCGGGATCGGGCACCGGCTCAGACGCGAGGGGCCGGTTTTCGACCGTCTCGCCCTGCGAGATGATGTTGTCGCCATGCGGCGCGTTGTCATGATCGTTCGCAGCCATTTTATTGAACCCCCGTGGTTCGCTCGACTAGGCCAGAGGCCGTGTCAGTTTTGGGATCGCGCCCGTAATAGTCGGTTTTCTGATTGTGGATGCAGAGCACTTCGAGGCCCCGGCGCAGCCGGATTGTCCTGTAAACCCCGTGCAGCACCACATATTCATCGCGCACATCGAAGGAGGCGATGGCTTCCGATCCATCAGGATTGACGACGAAGAACGCCGGCAATTCACGCTGGTTGGGGAAGCGCATCACGGTGAACTGTCCATTGTCAGACACTTCGGAGGGCTGGATGGCCGTCGATCCTTGCATGATGTAATCGGCGTTGCGTGTGCCTTCCAGCACGCCAATATCGAGCGCGGACTTCACCGCGCCGCGTTCCAAGGCTTTCAGCTGGGCCAGCTGGGCCATTGCGGCTTGCGCCTGCGCCTCGGCCGCTTCCTGTTCAGGATAGCGGAAAACGACCGTATAGAAGCCGCTGCCGCGCTGCGTTGGCGACAGAGCGAAGCGGTAGCTGCGCGGGCCGTAGCGTGAACGGGTTATGACTGTCAGGTTCGTGCGACCCGCGCGCTCGCGCGGTTTGATGAAAAGCGAATTGGCAGCCGGTGCGACTTCCCAAGACACGGTATCGCCCAACGCCACATGCTCGACTACTTCATCCTTGGCGAAGACGATTTCCGTGGCGATGCGGAATACACCCGGAATCTCATAGACTTGCCGATCATTGTAGTTCGCTTCACGAACCCGGTGATCGAGCACCGTCGCATGAGGCGTTTCTTCGGCCATCGCCGGCGACGCAGCTAGCGCGATCGCGAGCGCAAACGGGGCGCTCCACTTCAACACGGTCATTGGGGCACCTCCACGTCAGCGCGATAGCTCTCGACCTGATAGCCAAGCGGATTCTTGAAGCGGTCCACTTCCTTGCTCGGCGTGCCATCGACCTTGTATTTGATGGTCGCGACGGCATCGGTTTTGGTCGAGTTCGAGCCGGTCACAGATTCCTTAGTGAAATAGACCTGCGCGACGTTGCCGCCCAGGAACGACACCCGCTTGATTTCGACAAAAACATCAGTGCGGTTCGCAAGGATGTTTTGCGGACTTTGGGGATTGTCGGTCTTGTAGAAGCGTGACCACCGATCCTGTTCGGGCCGCGCCGACATGACCATGACCGCATCGAAATATTCTTCGCGAGCGGCCGCTATCCAGCCTTCGCGATAGCGGACATAGGTAGCGAGGAAATACTTACGGACCGCCTCGTCATAGGTGATCGTCGCGTCACCGTGGAGCTTGGCGGCGATCGACGCCTCGCCCGTGTTACGGTCCACCGTGATAACATATGGCTCGACCGTTTTTAGAGGCGTCAGGGCTGCAACGGCCACAACGCCAGCAGTCGCCAGGGCGCCAGCAACGCCAGCGACGACCCACGCCAGCTTTTTGGAGCGCTCGGCCGCCGCAAGCTTGTCACGTTCCCAGCTTGCAGCCTCTTCAAAATAGGCTTTCAGCTCGTCCTTTGGAATACCAACTGCCATCGTAACACCTCAGCAATTCGAGTAGATCGGGCCGCGCAGCGAGGCGCTTAGACGCGGCACTTCGACCGCCCGCGATGCGTCCGACTGTTCATTGCCCGGAGTGGAGGGGTCTGCCGGGGCCGCGTCCGGCGTTGCCGGTGCACCCTGATTGAACACGTCCACATTTGCCGGCGCGGTTCGCTGTGCGGCCTGATCCGGGATTGTGGGGAGGGTAAGCCCATGCGGATTTGCAGGCCGCATCGGCCCCTCACATTTGGCTGGCTTTTTGACGGGCTGACCTGCGCAGGCCGCCAGCGCCAGGCAGATTCCGAGTCCAAGCAACTTGCGCATATTCGTTCCCTCAAGCTCTGGTGATTGTGTTTCGGTTGCGCCAACGGCGAACCGCCGACGAGAAGCCCCGCCCCATGCTGGCCCCCATGGCGCGGGCATCGCTGGCCGCGTGCCCTGCGCCCGTTGCAACTGCCCCGCCACCCTTCGTCACCGCGTTGCCGAACTGCGTCACCATTGCAGCCGCGCCGCCGCCAAGTGAGGCAGCTATTCCGGGGATTTGGATGAAGAAAAAGCAGGCGAGAATGTAGAACGCGATGATCCGGATACAGGTGCTCCAGATGTTGTCAAAATCGCCATCGAATGTTGCTGTTGCCGATTCAGCGACATTGGCCACAACGAGCACAAGAAGCATCGCAAATAGCGACAACATCAGAAAGTTGAGGACGCTGCCGAGCCATGAGAAGAAGTAGCTTCTGGTGGAATCAAACAGCAGCGCTGCTACGAAGATCGGCCCGACCACCGCCAGACAGGCGAGCGCAAACAGCGCATAGAGCACGATCACAAAGCCGACAGCCAGTGCGAACAGAGCCGCGATCGCTGTCAAAAGAATGATGATAGTGGCACCGATACACAGCATAATTGCGGCCGCAGCGCCGGGAATATCAGTCAGTGAGGCGTGTTCCTCTGCGTATTTCTCGGTCGCATCCTGCATCGCGAGCAGTGCATCATCGACCCGCGCCCACATCCCATCGAAAGACCCACCAACGCCGTCCGGTGAGCCGCCTACGATCGAGGCAAACTCATGCGGCAGGCCGGTCACGATCATCTGTGCGAGCGATGCTCCATAGAGGTTTGTCACAGCATAATAGAGCGCGGCCAGCATAAGCGAGCGATAGACATATTCGCGGAAGGGGTATTGCACGGCCCCGCGCATAATCGCGTAGCCTAGCAGGATTATGTAAATGATCATGCCAGTGCGGAGCGGTCCAGCGATCCACCCAACAAACCCAGCATAGTTGGACACAACTACCGAATTGAGTTCGTTGGTGAAGCCCTGATAGGCATTCGTAAATAGATCGTATTCCACCAGACCGCTCCGATTAGATATAATTCAAGCTGTTATTACAGCCTTACATTCCAGCTGCCTTCCGTGCTCGCGCACGCTGCTCATCACGTTTCCGCGACCTTTCAATGGAGGCGATTTTGTTCTTTATGCCTCCGCAATTGCGAGCCACTGGCATGGGGAGGTCCGACTGTTTGAGTTCGCTGTTCACGATCTTGTCGCACTCAGCGACGATCACCGGAATCTGATCTTCATGAGTTTTGAGCCAATCAACGTCATGATAGGTCATTAAAATCTCGGGAAATGTGGGCGCGCGTTCGCAGCCGGCGAGCAAGCCGGCTGCGCTGATCGCAAGAAGGACCATTTTCTTCATGGTCAAATTCCAGCTGCCGCTCGCGCTCGCGCACGCTGCTCATCGCGTTTGCGCGACCTGTCCGCAAAAGCTTCGGCCGTGTGCGCCGCGGCCTCCGCTCTGCGCGCTCGCTCCAACGCTTCGACGCGGAGCTGGTCGTTCATCATCGACGCGCTTTCGAGCTGGATGCGCGCTTGAAGGTCAGCAACTTCCTTGGCTGTTGATGCGGTCGCAAGTCGATTGCGCAGCTCTTCCAGACCCTCACCGCGCGATGTGGCCGCTTCGCCCATGCCTTCGGCCATGGCCTTGTCCATCGCGATCGAGCGAGCTGTCTGATAGCGAACGTCAGTCTGATCGCCATTCGCGGATACGCCGAGACGTTCGAGCATGTCCTGATAGATCGCATCAGATCGCCCGCCGTAGCTGCCGCCGCCGCCAAAATCGCCGCGCGCCATGCGTTCGAGCGAGTTCACATCAACGCCCAGGGTGCGAAGTGAATCTGTCTTAAGCTGGTTGGCGATCGAGGAAACATCGGTCAGCTGGTTCAACCCTTGGTAGAGCTGCTGCGCTTCCGCAATCTGCTGGCGACCTTGCTCGATCATCTGCATGGTCTTCTGGATTTGTTCGATATGCTTGAGCACCGACGTGCTATCGAACACAGGGATACCCTGCGCACTGGCTGGCGTCGCGGCCGCAAGGCTCCCGATCGACACAGCCGCCAAGATAAGCTGCTTCATAGTCTCACTCCTTTCAGCTTGGGCGCCGGCGCCGGTGAAATTCCGGCAACCAGAGCTTCGGATCATTGCCCAGTTCGGCAATCACTTCGCGGGCCACGCCCGTTGTTTCAGCGCGGCCCGACAGCACGGCCAGTTCATCGTCCATGCCAATGAGATCCAGGCCGACCACAACGGAGTCATGGCCCTGCTTCACGAGGAATTTGCGGCTTTCCGGCGACAGCTCTTCGCGCACCAGCTTAAATTCCGCCTCCGAGAGCGAGAAGCCTTCGATGTAATCCCGGCGCTGGCCGAACGGATTGGGCAGGAAGATTTTCGTCGCGACCTGCTCCAAGATCGAATGGCTGATCGTGGACCGCAGCGCGTCCGCAGGCGACTGTGTTGCAAAGACGAGGAACGCATTGCGCTTGCGGTATGTCTTGAGGCCATCCTGCGCGAATGCCGTGAACGCCGGATCGGCCAGCGCCTTCCAAAATTCGTCAATCGCAATAACCATGCGCTCGCCTGTCAGGAGCGCGTCTATCCGCTCGAACAGGTAGAGCATGACCGGCGTGCGGATTTCCGCGTTTTCGAGGAAGTCGGTCATATCGAAGCCCACGAAACGGGCTTCGAGAGACATGGAATCTTCCTCATTATCGAAAACCCAGCCAAGGTTCCCCTCGGAGGTCCACTTGACTAGGCGCGCGCCGACGCCGCCCGAGTCCGACATGCCGAGCATGGTCCGCAGCGCCGACAGCGAGCGTTGCTCGCGTGGCAGCTTCATCACGGCTTCGATGCCATCGTCGATCAGGTGCGATTCCTGCACCGTGATCGGCGCCCCCTCTTGCTTCACCAGCTGGCGGATGAAGCGACCGAGGAACGCGCGATGGGAAGCCGTATTGTCGAGCGCCTTGAGCGGAGCGAAGCCCGTAGGTTCCCCGTTGCGCAGCGCGAGATAGGTGCCGCCGCTGGCTCGGACAAAAATTTCCGCGCCTTGATCCTTGTCGATGAAGATATGGCGCGCGTTGAACTTTTCGAGCTGCGCCATCAGGAAGTTGACCAGCACCGTCTTACCGCCGCCCGATGGACCAATGACCATCGAATGGCCCAGGTCTGCCGAATGGAAATTGAAGTAATAGGGGCTGCGAGCGCTTGTCTTGAGCAAGGCGACCGCAGGCCCCCAATGATTGCCGTCCTCGTGCCCTGCAGGGAACGTATGGAAGGGCGAGAACGCCGAGAAATTATATGACGTGATCGGCGCGGGGCGCGCCCTCCACGCGAAGTTGCCGACCAGCTGCGACCAATAGGCAGCTTCCAGCGCCGCGCTTTCGCGGGCGGCGACCATGCCCGTATCGGCCAGCGCCGCGCGCGCGATCGACATGTTATCGCGCAGCTTCTTCAAATCTTCCGCGAACACCGTCAGCGTGAAATGATGGTCCCCCAGCACAAAGCGGTTCGATTGCAAATCGTCGGCCGCGTCGATCAGCTCATCCATCTGGCTGATCGCCTTGTCACCGGCGTTCGCCATTTGGGTCTGGCGAAGCCGAAACCGTTCTGTTGCCGCTGTGCGCGACAGGAACGTGAACGACTGCGTTATGGCGAGGCTGAAATCGACCGAAAGCAGCGATTCAAACTGGCGCGGCGTTGTCGATGACGGATACTCGCGAATGCCGAAAATGCCGCCGAACATCGAATGATCGGCGTCGCGGACCTCAAATGTCTCAGCGCCGATGATGGCGCGGCTCGCATAGAGCGCCGAGCCGAGACGGCCACGGACCAGAGGACAGCGCCGATAGCGCCCGGTCATCACCTGGTTCAATATTTCCAGCGGTTCGGAGAACAGGAGACCCCGGTGCTCATAGATGCCGACACGGCGCGGACGAACGCGCAGCAGTAGCTTTTCCAGATCGCGCACCTTGTCTTCCAGCAGCTCTAGAGCTTCCGCGATATTGGCGTTCTTGTCCTCCTGCTTCTTGCGCAGGAAATCCATCAGCTTGTCGGTCGCGTTTGCTGTTGGGCGGATCACGACCGTCATGAAGAAGCGGTTGCGGAACATGCGTTCGGCCGTCATCCGCTCATAGTATTTTTGATCGAGCTTCGCGGCGAAATGCGAGCGGAACGTGCCGCCTGGATAGTCGCGCACGCGCATCCGCAACATGTGCGTCCAGATCGAAAGCCGCTCGTCATGGATATTGCGCCAGACCCCGTTGAGGCGCGTGTGCCAATCATTCAGATCGCGCACGTCCGAAGTCTCAAAGGGCCGTCCATCCAGTTCGAGCATGAGCATCAGATCGCCGTTATCGAGGGCGACCACATGCTCATTGACATGCCGCGAATACGGCAAGAATTTCTCGGGCATTTCCTCCCGTTTGGCCTTGTCAAAAGGCACCTTCTCCGCGAGCGCGCTCTTACCGAACACCACGACCAAATCCCTTTCGCTTGATTCCGTAGAGCGGCAGCGGCGTGTAGCTCGATCCACCCCAAAAGACGCGGTTCCGGTTCGCCGCTTTGGTCCGGCCCCACAGGAAGATCAGCCGGAATGCGTTCACGTCATGCCGAACGATAAGCCGCGCCATCGCATAAAGCGCGACGGCGGCCGCGCCGCCGTAGAGAGGATTGCCCGAACCAACTAACGTGATTGCGCCCGCCATGATGATGAGCGCGCCCGCTTCAATGGGAACACCCGCCCACAAAGCGGGGCGGGTGACGGCCAAGAACAGCGGGTCTTTTGTCATTTCTTCCTGACCGTCCATCCCCGATCACCCCGTAATCGTGTCGACGATCCAAGGCGCGGAGAACACGATCACCACGCCAACTACGACCGTGACGAGCATCTGCACCGACGCGCGGCCGAGGAACCACAGAAGGCCAACGACGATGATCGCGATGATCGCAAGCGTGCGGAGCAAACCGTTGCTCAGCAGGCCGAGAATGTTGTCGGCCAGGCCTTCAAAGTTTGCCTGCGCAAAAGCCGGCTCCGCTACGAGCAGGCTTGCCAGCAGCGACAGGGGCAGCGCGCGCGCCATGAGCGGCGAGGGCTTGAGACGCGCGAGCAGCGCATCGAGCCGGGATTCAGCCTTGATCTTCCAGATACGAAACATTCGATAACTCCTATCTTCGCCTTACGAACCAATCCGCGCGTGTTGGGCGCGGCCGAAAACATCCCACGCAGGCGGTGCAGGCGGTGGAGCCGCCTCCATGTTCTCCGCTGCGATTTCCGCCAGCTCCACCGGCACACGACCGGCGCCAGTGTCGCTCATGGCGGCGCTGGCGGGCTGATCGCCCACGATGACAGTCGGGATTGCGGTCGCAGGCCGACCGCTGACGCGGCGACCTGCGTTCTCCACGCGGGCGACATAGCCGTTGCGGAAACCTCTCGATTGAGAGCCTGTGTTATACATGCTGAGTGCGACCCGAAGGGCCTCTTGCGGGGTGCGCCCCGTCTTGGCCGAACGGAAATTGGACAGGAGCACCCGGCCTGCCGCTTCGATATTGGAGCACTGCTTGAAAACAGTGTCCCACGTTAGGCCGAGCCATCCCATGTTGCGTGAATTGATTTGGCCGAGGCCGAGATCCACGCTGTAGCCGCGAGCCACATAGGAGCGCGCGGTTGCGATGGCCTCAGCCTCATTACGCGGACGGCGAGGCTGACTGGCCACGCCGTTGACGTTGATCGCAAAAACATAGTTCGAAGATTCCGCATCCACGATCGCGGCGATCGTATGCGGCGCTACCGCTGGGGCGCATTGCGCCGCCAGCGAAAGAACGGCCCCGGTTTCGAGGAACACGTTCCCGCTCCCGGTCAGTTGCGCGGCTGATAGTAGGTCTGTTGCCGCCCGTCAGTCCAAGTGACCGTCAAGCGACCAGGCCTCCCATCATCCGGCTTCTTGTATTTGGTCTTGGCGATGCCCCCGCCCGTGCATGTCGGGAAGCTGCCGCCGAGAGCCAGCACGCGCCACAGTTTCGTTATCGGTGGAACACAGGCTGGATATTGCGTCGGACCACCCGGGTTGGAGATGCACAGCACAACCTCACATGCCCAAGTATTATCCGACGCTACAGCGGGGGTCGATTGCACCGCAGCCCCCACCAAGGCGGTCGCGAGCGCGAAATTAAAAGCTTTCATCGCTTTCTCCCTCGTCATCGAGATTTATGCACATATCACGATGAGGGGGAAAGGGAAGCCTAAAACGCCAATTTGTTGCTGCATTGTTTGTCGGGAACCAATCGGATATGGTCATCCTCATATCCGTAATCGAGCACGACATGCCGCACAGCGCTTGACAGTCGCTTGTAGGTTTTAAGCGTTGGTTGCTCGAATAGGCAGACATTCAGCCACTTATCGCCACGCCACGATACTTTGACATTGATGATCCATTCACTCGACGGCAGTTGCGCAATTTCGACCGCTTGGATCATTCCCCCAGCAGGGCGGCGGGTGGTTAGTTCGCGCTCAAGGATCGGATCATACTGCCAATCGTCGCTATGCGGCATCGTGATTTATTCCCTTTTACCGATTAGGATATGTCTATCCTCGCTTTGACGGCGAGGGCAACCCGGCTTGTCGTCTCTTGCCGCGCAACCACATTACAGCCATTAAGCGTGTCAACACGCTTATTCCGGCACCACACCAACCTCTTGTGTTCTAGACCTATGGCGCGCCCGAAAAGACAGGAAGACCCTCTTCTCCCGGTTCCTTTGCCCCGGCGTCGGCCGAGCCGCGCCAACACGCGAAATCTCGCAGCATCGGTGAAACCCGAGCTGGCGGCCGAGATCAAGAACCTCGCTGAGCGCGAACAAACGTCCGTTGCTGCCCTGGTCGAAGAGGCGACGATCAATCTCTTGAAGGCACGCGGGATCGAATATCCCGACTATCTGCGCCACTACCGCAAATTGGCGTGACGAGCGCGTTATAAGCGTGCGCGCACGCTTATTCTTGCCAACCCCTTAAACTTGAGCCAGTTATGACGCGCTGATTCCGCCTTGGAGTCGGCGATTCATCTGTTGCGTGCGGGGTGGCTCCCCGAGGCGACAGGACAACAAAAAACCCTCGCTTGGCTGAGCGAGGGCTGTTTGTGCCACCGAAGTGAGCGCTTCTAACTTGGCTCTCTTTATCGGTGGTGCTGCGGCGAAAGTCAATCTCGAAAGCGTGCTTTCGGGAGCGATGGTGCTTGGCCTCGCGGGACCGACGAAGGGAGGTCCGCATGACCACTTCCATAGGCGCCGTGCTGCGTAGCACCGGCCTCGCCACGATCGACCGCGCCTTGCTTGCGCGTGCCGAAAAACCGCGCGTCAAAGTCTGGGCCGGCAGCATCGCCGTAGGCCACGAAAAGCGGGCCAAGGCTTACACACCGATCCGCAATGCTCGCCAGATGCGCGAGATGATCGAAGCCGCAAAGCTCTACGAGCGGCAAACGCTCGCGCAGCGGCGGACAACCACACCGCGCATTCGCAACGGAGCTATCGGACAGGCCGGCATCCAGATCATCGAGTTCCTGGCCCGCGTCATCGACTATAGCACTGGCGCGCTGTTCCCCAGTCTTCACACGATCATGGATGGAACCGGCCTCAGCAAGAATTGCGTCGTTCAGGCGCTTTCGCGTCTCAAAGACGCGCGAATTATCGACTGGTTCAGGCGCTACGAGCCGGTTCCCGACCACGAAGCGCAAGGCGCTGGCCCGCGCATCAAGCAGGCCACGAACGCCTATCGCTTCCTCTTCCCCGCCTTCCTCTCGAAAATCTTCGCTGCTCGCCGCCGTCGCGGCGTCGCGGCCGATCCAGCCCCCGCTTGCGAACAATATCGCCAGATCGAGGCGGCGCGCGACATGGAGCGCATGAGGGATCAGCTGCCCCTATGGGAGCTAACCCGCGAAGAGCGGGACAAGCGCGAGCTGGCGGACATTCTCGCCAGCCTGGGCCAAGCGATTGAGGCGAAAGAACGTGAGTCATCCGCAAGTGAAGATAACCGGCGGAGATATTTATATTGAATGGCCCTAGTCGGGCCATGCGCGATATTGGCATGTATCCCGACCGTTTGCCCGCCATCGTGAAATGTGTATAAATCCCAATGTCGGGATACCGTTGACGAAAGAAGTTCGATGCAGATGGACGTCGAAGCACGCGCACGTCAGATCGTAGCGGATATGGGCGGCCACTGGCGCGGCTCATATGGCATGGTTTGCTGTCCAGCCCACAACGACCGCAATCCGTCGCTCCAAGTCACCCCCGGCAAGAAGGCCGTCCTATTCAAATGTTGGGCCGGTTGCAGTCAGGAAGCCGTCTGGTCCGCGCTCAACAGCCGCAAAATCAATCGCCACACGAGCGGTGAAACGGTCGATCGCGCGCCCGAACCCTCGCGCCGGAAGCTCGCCCTCCAACTATGGGATTCCGCCGCGCCGATCGCAGGCACCGCGGCTGAACGCTATCTGCGTTCGCGCGCAATCGACCCGACCGGCCTCAAGCTCCGCTTCGCTCCGCGCTGCATCGTTGGTCCGCCCGACGCCCGCGAAGAGCATCCTGCCCTTCTCGTGCCGTTCGAGGCCGACGAAGGCATAATCGCCGTGCAGCGGATCTTGCTCGATCCAGCAACCGGCGAGAAACGCTACCATGCGGCGCTGCGCGAGGCGAAATTGACGCTCGGCCTGGTCCGACACGCCGCCATGCGGATCGGCGGCCAGCCAACCGGCGATGTTCTGCGCCTCGCGGAAGGCTTCGAGGAAGCCGTTTCCGTCACCCAGCTTAGTGACGGGAAATTCAAGGTGTGGGGCGCTGGCGGCATTCGCCGCTATGGCCTGATCGCGATCCCCGAACGCATCCGCAAAATCGTCATCTACTCGCAACACGGCCAGGAAGCCGCACAGGCCATAGAGGACGCGCGCGACCACCTCACTGCCAACGACCGCGAACTGAAAATCATCCTCCCGCCAGCCCCGGCGCCGATGGACTGGAACGACATTCTTCAGGAGAGAGCCAGGTGCTGATCCGAGGTTTCAAAAAATGGCCGCGAAATCAGCAAATCGCGTTGCCCATTCTCTCTGTTTTCGCGTTCGGCGCGCTGTTCAATCAGATGCAGGCGAGGAATAGCGAGCCGGTTTCAATCCATGTCGAGAACCCGCGCATTATCGACGGCGATACGCTCGAAACGCTCGATAAAAAGCGGGTGCGGTTGTCGGGAATTGATGCGCCGGATGAGGACGGCAAGGGCAATGTGCCCAAGATCGCAGCGCAGCTCTATTTGGAAGAGCTGGTGAAGCAAAATGGCGGCATGGATTGCACGAGCGATTTTCAGGACGAAAAGTTGACGATCGAGCCGATATGCAACACGCGGCGGACGAGCTGGGGCGGGTCTAACCTGTCGTGCCGGTTTCGGTCGAATGGGGCATCTGTTTCGGCAACGATGGTACGCCATGGATATGCCGTTGATTACAGGCAACATTCAGGGCTGGCCTATGCCCGTTTCATGAAAGACGCTGCCGATGAGCGACGAGGCCTTTGGGGTGTCGATTACGAGGCGATGAGGAATCTGGCGATCGAGAGGGGCCAGCTGCCGAACAAGTGCAAATGATCGGAGCCGGGAACCTGCCCTATTCCACCACACGGCTGCGCCGCGCGGCTCCACGGAGCCAGCAAAGCCGTCTCCGCCCATTCGGGTGACGGTCAGGGCTATAAGGGAAGATCAGCATGAATGATGCGACGCGAACGACGATGCAGGCCGCGCCCAGGCACAGTGCATCGCCGCGCATCGAGGCAATCGCGGCATGGCTGATCGCCGCGCTCATTCTCGCAGGCGGCGGGATCGTCGCACGCCTGATTGTCGATTATCCGCAGTTCCTGCCGAACAGCTATATCGGCTTCCTGATCTACCGGGCCGGTCCCGCCGCCACCTTGCTATGGGCCTGCGCCGGCGCGACCATCACCGTCAGTGCAGCGCCGAGGCGTCCCGTTCTCCTGATCGCTCTGGTTGGCTCGATCGCCGCGTGCTTCGCGCTCTCCGGGCTTTGATCTCTAACCCCATGCCTTGCGTTGATAATTCCGGCATTAACCCTGGAACACCACCATCCATTATCCAATCAGGCTCACAGCGTTTTCATGAGCAGGTCCCCTCACGATTATCATAGACGCTTGCGGGCGGTTGATGAGCGCGCCGCAGCTCTCCGCGCTGAATCAGAACGCTGGCAAGCCTTCTGGAATGAAGCTGGCGGAGATCAGATCGATCCTCCCATTGTCGCAAAGCCCCCACGCCGCCGCTGGTTCTCCTTCTTAAAGCGACCGCAATAGTTTGAGCGGCCCAGGGCCGCGCTCCGTCAGTGGTGGCAGCTGCCACCGGGGGAACACCAAGGGCACCCGCCCTTTCGTTCCCGAAGCATAATCGACAGGACCGGGTTGCCCGACAAGTTCGGCCAGTTCCGGCGCGCTCGCGCGCGCCGGGGCCTCCCTAGTCGCGCCGCCCGCACCACTCCCATCGATTTTGCTCCCCCCTCCCCATCCCGCGCTTCGCCAGCGGGTCAGAGCCGCAGGCCGCAGGCAGCGGCTTCGCCTAAAGGAGTGAAAAATGACCATCCAGACCATCCAACTGAACAAGCTGGCGCTTTCCGACCTCAACGTGCGGAAGGTGAAGCCCAAGGAAATCGAAGCCCTCGCCGCCGACATTCAGGCGCGGGGCGTGCTGCAAAACCTGATCGGCTATGATGAAGACGGCAAAATCAGGATTTGCGCCGGAGGGCGGCGCTATCGGGCCTTGAAGCTGTTGCAGAAGGCAAAGGCCATCCCCGGCACTTTCGAGGTTCCCGTTGAAATCCGCAGCAAGGACGAGGCGCTGGAAATCTCGCTTGCCGAGAACGCGCAGCGCGAGGACATGCACCCCGCCGATGCCATCGCAGCCTATCGGGCGATCATCGACAGCGGCAAGGACGTTGACGATGTTGCAGCATCGTTCGGCGTCTCCCCGGCCTATGTCCGCCGCGTGTTGAAGCTGGCGGCGCTGCACCCGACCATTCTCAAAGCCTTCCAGAAAGACGAAATCGGCATGGGCGCGGCGCAGGCTTTCGCGCTGACCGACGATCAGGACCGCCAGCTTGAGGTTTTCAAGCGCACCGGCGACAACGCCCACCAAATCCGCGCCATGCTCACCCAGGAGAAGGTTGCCGATACCGACAAGCATTTTCGCATTGTAGGCGAGGAAGCCTATTGCGCCGCAGGCGGCACCTTCACCACCGATCTTTTCGGAGAACGTCGCTATTGCGATGATGCGGGCCTTGTCATGGACCTTGTGCAAGATCGGCTCGACGCCATCGCCAAGGCGGCGCGCGAAGATGGCTGGCGCGATGCAGAAGGGCAGCTCTACCGGCCTGATTCCTACTGGATGCGCGGCCATCTGGAACCCGCTGGCGAGCGCGATCCGACCGAGGAAGAAACCGCGCAGCTGGTCGAGATCGAGGCGGCAATCGCCAAGCGGGAAAGCGAGGTGGACGAGGACGATCACGACTATGACGACGAGTTGCGCGCCCTGACCCGCAAACAGGACGCTATCGTATCGGCTTGCCGCGTTTTCACCGCCGAGCAGAAGGCCGAGCACTCGCTTATCGTCTTCATCGGCCATGACGGTATCGAACAGGTCGCGTTCACCCGCACCGCCAAGGGCACCGCCGCCGATGGCCCCAAGCCTCCTCGCCCCGACTACTCGCAGAAAGTCATGGATCAGCTGGGCGGCATCCGCACGATGGCGGTTCGGGAAGCCCTTGCCAGCGACCCGGAGCTGGCGCTGGACGTGCTCTTAACGGGCCTCTTGGGGCAGGTTCGCGGCAACGCTTATTCGTGGCAACAAGCCGCCGAAATCACCGCCGAGAAGAACCGCTTCCATGTTGACGATGCGGTCATGGGCCATTCCACGATTGCCGACATTGACGAGATCGCAAGGGCCGATCTTGACCGCTTGGCCGAAACACCCACGCTGGACGACATGCGCCAGATGGACAGCGAAGCGAAATTGCGGCTGCTGGCCTACTGCGTTGCCTCGCAGATCACGAGCCTTTCGTTCCACAGCGACCGCGACCGCCAGCTGGCGCAGATCGTCGGAGCCGCGCAGATCAACATGGCCGACAAGTGGGAACCTAATCAGGTATTCTATGACCAGCTTAGCAAGGCCACGCTCTTGAAGCTGCTGGCCGAAGGTTGCGGCAACGACGCTGTAGAGAATTGCCAGACCATGAAGCGCTCTGACCTTGCCGTGACGGTCAACGAGCGCCTTGCGGGGCGGCGCATCCTGCCCCCCGCCCTTCGACCCTCTGCCTTGCCCGATGCCGCCGATAGCGAAAGCCAAGCGGCATGACGGCACGGGGAGCGCGCTTCACTCCCGCGCTCCCCGCAAACTTGGGGGCGGTGGCAGCTGCCACCGCCCGGCCTTTGCGATTAGCGAATGCGCCTGTTGAGGAAGAAAATCCCGATGGGTGCGACGAACAGCACAAAATCATGCAAGCCGCCGCCAAAATGAGCGGCCAGGGCCGCGCGCTTCGTAGTCTGTCAGCTGCCACATAGGATCGAGCGGCCCAGGGCCGCGCTCCGTCAGTGGTGGCAGCTGCCACCGGGGGAACACCAAGGGCACCCGCCCTTTCGTTCCCGAAGCATAATCGACAGGACCGGGTTGCCCGACAAGTTCGGCCAGTTCCGGCGCGCTCGCGCGCGCCGGGGCCTCCCTAGTCGCGCCGCCCGCACCACTCCCATCGATTTTGCTCCCCCCTCCCCATCCCGCGCTTCGCCAGCGGGTCAGAGCCGCAGGCCGCAGGCAGCGGCTTCGCCTAAAGGAGTGAGGAAAATGGCTAAGGAAACGAACCGGATCGACATTTATCAGGCCGTCACCGACGACATTCTTGCGATGCTCGAAGCGGGCACCAAGCCTTGGGTGAAGCCGTGGAGCGGTGGGCCGACCATTCCGCTCCGGCACAATGGGGTCGCCTATCGTGGGATCAACGTCCTCAGCCTTTGGGCCAGCGCCATGCGTCAGGGCTTCGCCTCCCCCTATTGGCTGACCTTCAAACAGGCATTGGAGCTTGGCGGCAATGTCCGGAAGGGCAGCAAGGGGACCACCGTTGTCTATGCTAACAAGCTTGTCGTGAAGGACTCCGAGACGGACGACGAGCGCGCCATTCCGTTTCTGAAACGATACACGGTTTTCAATGCCGATCAGGTCGAGGGACTGGACGGCAAATATCCCGCGCCCGCCCCGATCATTACCAATCCCGAAACCCGCGACGTTGAGCTTGAAGTGATGTTCTCTCGCATCGACGCAACCGTTCGCATCGGCGGATCGCAAGCCTATTACCACACCCGCGACGACTATATCCAAATGCCTGCTTTTGAAGCGTTCCATTCCGCCGACGACTACTATGCCACGCTTGCGCACGAGGCCGTGCATCATGCAGGGCATGAAAGCCGCCTCAACCGGAAAACCCTGATTTCAACGAGCCGCGCCGACTATGCGAGGGACGAGCTCGTAGCCGAGCTGGGCGCATCCTTCATCGGCGCGATTGTCGGTTTCAAGGTCGAGGAACGCGAAGACCATGCCGCGTATATCGAGCACTGGTTGACCGCGCTCCGCAACGACAAGCGCGCGATTTTCGAGGCTGCCCGTGAGGCTCAGAACGCCGCCGACTACCTGTTGGCGATGATGACCGACCAAGCGGATTGAATGACCCGCCCTGCTAAATGCACGAGACGCCGCGCAAGCGCGGCGTCCCATTTCAGGAAAGTGAAATATGGGGGCTACTCAATGTGGTTTATATACAAATCCCGACATGTTAACTATGGGCGGGAGCAGGTCGTTTTTAGGTGCAAAATGGAAAATATCATCGACACCTACAGGAATCGCATCAAGGCGATGGGGTATGAGCCGCGTCGGCAGGAAGAGATTCCTGACGTGATGGCAGCTTATTGCGAAGCAATCGCAAATTGCAAGATTGAAGGACTTGAATTGGTTTCGGATGACCACTCTTTTTGTTTGCTGTTGGTCGAAACCCAAATTCCCGTCGATGTGGCGATTGGTCTGGCGCAGGACTACAACCGTGATGTTCTGTCCCGCCAGAAACTCGCTGCATGACAGGTGAGCGACCCTTACACCTGGCGTAACAGCGACGTTCTTCGGAACAAGCTGGGAATCCGCGACGATAATATCCTCAAGGAGCGAGAAGCTTTCTTCTCGGTTGTCCGACATGGCGAGCTGGTTGTGCAGCGCGCCGCGCCGGCGACGAACGCGCGCGAGTATCGCGAACTGCACAATCATCTGTTTCAGGACGTATATGATTGGGCGGGGCGCTTTCGGACTGTGGACATAAGCAAACCCGGCAGCACTTTTGCCCGAGCGCACTTCATTGCCCGCAGCATGGAGCACGAATTTAAGCAGCTGCCCGACCTCCAAACCCTCAAGTCGATGGATCGTGATCGCTTTGCGGATACCATGGGGCGGCATATTTCCGAATTAAATGCCGTTCATCCGTTCCGTGAGGGCAATGGTCGCACCATGCGGCTGCACTTGCAGCTACATTCCCTTGCGGCCGAGAAATTCGTCTCGATCCAGGCAATGGGGCCGAAGGACTGGATGGAGGCGAGCCGCGACAGCTTCCATACTGGAAATCACGCCTCCCTCGCCAAAGTCATCCGTGATGCCATGCCCCTCGAACAGAACCGCGTCGAGCCAGCGCGTGGGCCAGCGGGCATCGCGTTTCCACCCTCGATGGAATCTCTCATGCCAGTTGGCGAACGACGCGCAATGAGTATCGAGCAGGCCAAGGATCAAATCAGCCGTTACCTACCTACTGCGCAAACCGTTGCGTCGCGGCAGCATGAGCAGCTTAATCGGATCGCGGAAACGTCCGCTGACATGCGCCAGCTGGCCGCGCGTTCAGCGCAGGAGCTTGCCTTTTTCCGCGATCCCAAAGGGCCGATGCACCACCTTCAGCTGATTGAGCAACGCCGCTATCATCAGATCGAAGTCAATTGGTCCGAGGGTATGGACCCGCTGCAAAGAGTCCGCGCCATCAGCGCGGGCGCCGCAGATTTCCTTTCGAAAATGACCGACCGCGACATTCAGGCCGCCGATCGCGCGCTACGTCTGCAAGTCATGCCTCCCGGCGTCAGTCAGGTTGATCTACGCCTTGCCGCGCAATTCGAGAAAAACTCGCCTGAGCAGAACCGCGCCGATGCCAGGTTCGCGCAATTCCAGCTCGCCATTGATAAGCGCGTCGCGACAGCTACCGAGCGCGGCGCATCGAAGGAACAGCTGGCGCAGATCGTCGAAAGCGCAAAGGCCCATGTCGCCGCAACATTGCGCGAAGGCAAATCACCGACGCCGACCGCCGAGAAATCAAAGGACCGCGAGCGCTGAAAATGAGCGGCCAGGGCCGCGCGCTTCGTAGTCTGTCAGCTGCCACATAGGATCGAGCGGCCCAGGGCCGCGCTCCGTCAGTGGTGGCAGCTGCCACCGGGGGAACACCAAGGGCACCCGCCCTTTCGTTCCCGAAGCATAATCGACAGGACCGGGTTGCCCGACAAGTTCGGCCAGTTCCGGCGCGCTCGCGCGCGCCGGGGCCTCCCTAGTCGCGCCGCCCGCACCACTCCCATCGATTTTGCTCCCCCCTCCCCATCCCGCGCTTCGCCAGCGGGTCAGAGCCGCAGGCCGCAGGCAGCGGCTTCGCCTAAAGGAGTGAGGAAAATGGAAGCGACAACTGACCAGATCGCCACCGTTGCGGCGCTGAACGACATTGCGCGGCGAACGATGGGCGTGACTTGTCGCACCGTGATTACGCAAGGCATCGCGGCGCTGGACGAGAATACGCAGTCCGACATTCTCAAGATGATCGAGGGCTTTGAGGATTTCACACCCGACAACGATCCTCACGGCGAGCATGACGCCGGTTTCCTTTATCGCGATGTGATCGGCCAATGGCATACCCGCTGGACTGACGACAGCACGCGCCCAGCCCTCTCGGTCATGTGGAAGTTCGACTATTACGACCGCGATCTTGAATTTGGCAGCGCCGAACCATGGAATCCCGATGCCACAACCCGCGTGCTCACCATTCTCCTAACCAGCGAATATTGAGGGAGGCCACCATGACCAAATCGCCCCCCGTGATCGAGCTTAGCTGGCGTGATGAGAATTACGGTTCCGTCTGCGCTGTCGCCGCCTTCCGCAACTATGCGGGCACACTGGATTGGAGCGACCGCACCCACCAGCGGTTTCGCGGATGCCTGAAACGCGCAGGCTTCGCCTTCCACGATGGCCGGTGCAGCTACATCGCCACCAGCGGCACCCGCGAGGATCGGCAGCGCGCCCTTTGTGACGAGCTGGCCCGCGCAGGCTTCCAGATCGACAGCGGCGACGTGAGGGCAGAGGCATGAACCGCGAACGCCGCAAGCAGATCGCCGCCGCCCGCGTGCTGATCGACAAGGGCAAGGCCCTGTTGGATGAGGCGCGCGACATGCTCGAAACCGTCAAGGATGACGAGCAGGCCGCCCGCGAAAATCTGCCACCCAGTCTTGAGGACAGCGAACGCGCGCAGGCGATGGACGCCGCAGTTTCCGAACTGGAAAGCGCGATTTCAGCCCTTGAAGACTTCGACGCCGACGAGATCGGCACGCAACTCGACACCGCCAGCGAATAGGAAGGATTGACCATGCAACCCATGCGCCACCTAGATCGAGACACGCGCCGCGCCCGCCTTCTGGCGGCGCGCACGCGCCCCGTCGGCGGCATCAACCGGCGCGGCATCTTCACCGGCCATTGGGACGGTGGCGATGTTGTGCGCCAGTTTCGCGGCGATAACGGATCGTGGATCGGCCTTGCCGCCTACAAGGCGAAGGAAGAGCCGGAGCCGCAGCCATGAAAATCAGCAACACGGCGAGCGCCGTTCGCGTCACCCTCTCCCCCACCGAGATCAGCGATTTGCAATTTGTGATCGAGGCGGCCGAGCGCGCGGGGCATTATATGCCCGCGCGCGTCCTCAACATCATGGCGGCGCTGACGCGCAGCGCCGACGATGTTCGGATGAAACAGGCCATGAAGCGGGCGGAAAAAGATCGCGTGACGCGGATCGAGCAGGACCGACGCGCGCGCGAACGCCAATTCATGCTAGGCGACCGATACAGCGTCATGGCGAGCCGCGCCGACTACGCCGATGCGTCTTCTGATCCGGACGCGCGCCAATGGGTTGACCTGGTGTTTCATGAAATCATGCAGAGGCCGCTTCCCGATCAATACGAACTCCGGCGCGACGTGTGGCGTGTCCACGTTGTCCAACTGGACGGCGGCACGCTCGGCGCTGTTGTAGGCGGCGATTGCACTCAAACCGCCGACCCCGCCGAAATTACTTCCGTAGCGGAACAGCTGATCGCCCGCTTCGAGGCCAGAGCTTGACGCGCGTGGAGCGGTGGCAGCTGCCACCGCTCCAGAGAGATCTAGAATCTGGCGATGAGAGGCAGTAGCGCCGCCGCTTGGCTTCCCAGGACCGGCACCCAATAATTCGCGGCGCGGTAATCAGGGCCGTGATCGACCGCCATCACCCCAAAGACATATCCGATCATTGGCAGCGTCCACAGCAGACGCCCGCCCAGGTCCACGCCCATCAGCACCAGCGCAACGCCAAGCACAGCCCAAAGCGGAATCAGTCGTTCCATGATTTCGCGATGACGGATTATTCGCCATGCACTTTCCCGGTCATCGGCGCTAACCTGCGATACGAGGCCCATAGCTTCCCCTTTTCATCAACGGTCGCCGGCGATCATCCAACGGCTTCACGAAAATGTGAAGCGCGTTTCGCGCGCATTCTCGCCAATCCGTTGTATAGCCCCCATCGAGCGAGGGCGAGGGACTGTGACAGCGGCCCTTCGCAAATCCTCTCGCTCAAAGGAGGTGATGTGATTTGACAGCATATGAAGCAGCTCAATTGACGATCGCAGCCGTCGCGCTCGTGATCGCAATTGTGAAGCTGGGGAAGTCCGATAAGGGCTGATCTAGCGGGGCGGGTGGTCTGACAGGGCCGCCCGCCCTAAATGTTTGAACCCGCCGTGTGACAGCACGGCGGGTTCAGGTAGGTGCGTGAAATGAATCAGCACACGAAGCATTGCCTATATAGCCCTTTTCCCTTGCCAATCCAATAACCGACGCGCGCGCGAGGTGTTCCCCGTCTGTTCCCTTTGGCGCATAAGCGCCCAATGGCCGCGAACTACAACCGCCCCAAGCCCATTGATCCTATCTGGTATCGGCAAGGCTGCTATCTGCGCATCTATTGCGCTTGCGGTCGCCGCGTTGTCGCCCCGCTGGGCGACTTCGCCCGCTCGCGCCGCATTTCTTTCGATACCCGCATTTACGAGCTGATCGCGCGGCTTCGGTGCAGCCAGTGCCGCCGCAAGCCTTATGCGGACGTGTCGCGCAACCGCTCGGGCAATTAAAATGACGGAGGATCCGATTGCTCGGATGCTTCCGGCGCTATCCGTTGGGCATGTCGCCGGCGACATGCCGCAGCGTCCTCTAGGTCACCGCTATGCTATGACCTGGCGGGCGCTTTTCCCTAGATTGAGGCGGCAATGCCGCCGCGTCCGCTGTTCGACTTTGGGGCCTGTTCCTGCCCCCTGCCGCAAGGGCTGGACCGTCTCGGCCGCTGTGCGGCCTCGCTTGGCGATCAGGCGGGTTTCCCCGCCCTTCCTTCGCTACGCTCCGTGCAGGACGGGTGATCCCCCTCCCCCCTGATCGGCCCTGATTTGCGGCATTCCCCGGCCCTGCTCGCCGCTGGGCAGAAGTCGATGACCCGTCATCGCCTTCGGCTCCATTCTAGGCAGGGAAAACAGCACATGACCGACATTCCGTTGGCAACGATTCTTCGGATCAACGCCGCCCGCACCATTCCGCTCGCTCGCTATGAGGAAGAGGGCAATTTTGACCGCTTCGGCTACATCAAAGACCTTGCCGAAAATCATGGCGCTGACCTTCCCGCCGTCATCGAGATTGCCGACCTACTAGGACCGGATGAAGATTTTGACGGCCTTGTGACCACCATCGAGGACGCCGCCGAGGGCTTCGGCTTTGGTGCTCTTATCCTCGGGGGGGCGTGAGCATGGGCCAGGAGCTTATGACGCCCGCGCAGATTGCGGATATTTGCGACGGCCGAGACAAGGCCATAGCCCTTTGGCTCGGCCTCTATGACACCTACCATGCAACCCGCGACGAGGCGGCGCGCCTGACCCTTGGCGGCCCACTATCGCTGTCATGTGGCCGCGACTGGACCGAGGACACGTTGACTCGCGCTTTCAGCTGCCACCGCCTGTCCTGGCGCAGATTGAGGCGGCAAGCCGCCGCGCTGATTTGTCGCGTTTGGGGCCTGTTCCTGCCCCCTGCCGCAAGGGCTAGACCGTCTCCGCCGCTGCGCGGCTCCGCTTGGCGATCAGGCGGGTTTCCCCGCCCTTCCTTCGCTGCGCTCCGTGCAGGGCGGGTGATCCCCCTCCCCCCTGATCGGCCCCGTTTGCGGCATTCCCCGGCCCAGCGTCGCCCGCTTTCGGCAGAAGTCGATGACCCGTCATCGCCTTCGGCTCAATTAGGAAGGGAAAGCCCATGAAAATCCGTATCTACCGCCAGACCGAGCAGGACTTTGACCGAATCGAGATCGAGGGCGCGACCTTTGAAACCATCGTCAGCCGGGCAGCGGTCGAGGGGCTTCAATGCAGCGGTTACAACAGCAATCCGAGCCAGCGGCTTGAGTTGCAGGGCGCACCGAAATTCAAGGGCGTTTGCGGTCCTATGTGGGATGGCGATGCGATCCGCTACGAGTGCAGCGCCACCTATGCGGAGTTGAGCGCATGAGCGCCGCCGCCGCGATACGCACCGCGCAGGCCGACCAGCTGGGCGACCAGATCATTGCCGCAGGCTTCGCGCCAAACGGCTTTGTGCTGGATATTAACGAGGCGCTTGATGTGCCCCGTGACTTTCCCCTTTCCGCGCCGTGGAATCTGCCGTCGCGCCTGTTTCAGTTCCCCATAGAGGTTATCCGTGCAGAGCAGGACGAGCCGCGCAAGATCGGCCTTCGCCATCCTTTGCTTGCCGCCCATCCTTTCGTGCAGCACGTCGAGCGCGCGCTAGGGATCGAGATCGCCCGCGATGGCGTGACGAACCGCCACGGCTACAGCAACCGCGTTCATTCGCTCTGGCATCATGCGGTGGACCTTATCAGCGCCGGGAAATGGCGCGAATTGCTCGAAACGCAGGAGTTCACCGAGCCGCGCAATATCTTCAATGCCGTTGTCTATGGCCTTCGCTATTCGGACCACGCCGACAGGAAGGCGAGCGGTCACATCAGCACCGTCGAGGCCCGCCAGATCATGGGGGAAATGGGAGCTACCGAGCCGACCGAACGCGCCGCGTTGCTTCGCAGCTTTTCCGCGCCGTCGCCCTGCCAGCAGGAACGCGGGGCCGAGCATTGGCCGATCAATCTTCACGGACCTTGCGCCGAGGATAAGGCATGGTCCTTCATCATCGGGATCGAGGATGGTTGGTTTTCCTATGATCGTTCCGGGCATCTGCAATGGTCCCCCATGGGCCGCGACCGTTACGCGGCAGGCGATAGCGCCAGCTTCACCGAGGCGAGCGGCCAGACCGCTTTCGCCTTTTGAGGGGATCGAGCATGGCCCGCCATTGCATCCGCGAACCTCGCTACGTTCCCCCGGTGCAGCGCATCGGGGAGCAACCCGACTTGTTCGGTGGACCGACCCTTAGCCACGTTGCCGAGCGCCAAGGACCGCCGAAAGGATGGCAGCGCCAATTGCAGAAATGGGGCCGCTGCACCGTCATTGCCGATCTTGAGGCAGCGCCGCCGTCTGTCATCGACCCTCCCCCGTCCCCGTCTCCGGTTTTCCTTGTCGCTTGCGTTGCTGCGAAGCTGGACCGCCCCGCCCCGGCGCGCGATCTTTACGCATCGCCATGGTTCCAGAAGGCCCGTGCCTATGTCGAACGACAGGGCGGCGCATGGTTCATCCTGTCAGCAAAGCATGGCCTGATCGCCCCGGAAACCGTCATCGCGCGCTATGACGAAACGCTAGGCGCGATGAAGGCAGGCGCGCGCCGCCTTTGGGGCGCGCGCGTGATCGAAGCAATGGCCGAGCAGATCGACGCCGCCGCGCCGCTGATCGTTCTCGCAGGCCGCAACTATCGCGATCCCCTTTGGCCGCAGATCGAACGGCGCGCATCGGTTCCGATGGAGGGGCTTGGAATCGGTCAGCAGCTCGCTTGGTTAAGCGACAACTGAAAGCGAGAATTGTCGCGGTCCATGCGCAACTTCGCGCGATGCGCTTCGAGGGGGCATCTGTTTGTCGCGCCGCCCTTTCAATCTATCCAACGCCATTTGGCGTTGTGAGTTTGAGGATTATAGGCCCATCAACGGCCCAAGCCCCCCGGTAGGGCCGCCCACTCTCGGCAAGCGCAAATGGCGTAGTTTGCGCTTGCCGGGAGACCAGTTGCCCTCTCTATATGGCAAGGTGACTGCCCCCACACCGACAGCGCCCTTGTGGACCCAAGATCAGGCCATTGCCTATGAGGCAGCCCTTGAGGCCATCAACGATGTTATCGCCGGTTACAGCGAGCAGATCGCGCTTGAGCATGGTCGCGTTGTGCCGAACACGGCGCGGATCGCTTGGCTCGAAATGCGGACGGATCAGGCATCGGCCACCGGCCATGCGCTCAATGTGATGGATGATGAGAATGTCCGACAAACGCTGCTGGAATACAGCGCGATCGTTCGGGCGCGAGACGGCGCAGGGTGAAGGTCCGCCCGATGGGCGGGCGTTAGTTCGTTAAATCCCCCCGTCAGTGTCTTCCTAGCATGAGGGCTGCACCAGGCCGCATCAAGGATCGGCGGTTCCCCCAATTTGCTGCGCAAATCGGCTCCCCCACCGCCCGCTAGCGCGGCCGCTTCGCGGTCCCTGACCCGACCCGGCGCTGCCCTCCCCTTGGCCTCGCCAATTCCGGCAACAAGGAGGTTGTTATGTCTCATCGTCTGTTCGCTCAGCTGGCTTTCGAGCGTGCGCTTGGAAATGCTGCGATCGAGGCGCTGGCGACCGCGTTGAACGATAAGGATCATTTCGACGCGGAAAGCATGTGGCCGAAAGACCCGATGTTTATCGGCAAGACGAGTGCTGACATCGAGGCGGTTGCGGCCGAGCTGGGCCAGATCATCGAGGACCGTATCAAGGACGTGCTCGACGGCCCCGGCATCCGCAACATCGAGCGCGGCGAATGCGTCTATCCGCAAGTCGTCGCGGTCGTGCTGGCGGCCAAGGCGAAGCGCGGCCAATCCGGCTGACGCCGGAGGGGCGGGCTTAGCCCGCCCCTTTTCGCCCGCTGGGCGAAACCGATGATCTCGGTGCCATGCAGAGCGCGGGACGGGGCATCGAACCCCGCCCCGCGCAATCTCTTCTCTCTGTGTGTCGTGGCATTTTGGCATGGGTGCGCGCCAGCTTTCAAGGATCGGCGGTTCCCCCAATTTGCTGCGCAAATCGGCTCCCCCACCGCCCGCTACCGCGGCCGCTTCGCGGTCCCTGACAGCCGGCGCCGGTGCCCATGCCGGGTGTCTCCCGTCACCAACGAGAAGGAGAACCGGATGCACATCAAATTGTTTAGAGCACTGAAAGCGGCTAATCTGTCCGACGACGCCGCAGCGGAAGTTGTAGAGGCTATTGAGGAGTATATCGCCGTGAAGGTTCAGGAGGCGAACAAGGGAATCGAAAGCAAGCTGACGGCACAAACTTGGGTCATCGGCAGCGTCGGTTTCGTCCTCGCAGTCATCGGCCTCGCGCCCGCTTTCATCAAACTGTTCCAGTAAGACAAAGGGAGGCTTCGGCCTCCCTTTTTTTGCCGAACCGACTGATTGTCAGGAGACGCAAATTGACCGACTTCGCACAAGCACGGCTCGATATGTTCGAGAGCGGTTTATTCGGCCAGGGCAATGCTTTCTGGCGCTGGATCGCCACGGACGAGGCGCGGCCCTATCTGGCCGCTTTCGCCGCCGATCGCGCGCCACCCAGCGGAAGCGAGTTTTTCGCGGCCGATCTTACCGCCGAGGATCTACTTGATTCCGATCACCTGGCCGAGCTTGCCCAGAAGATCGAAGCGGCTCACGGCTAGCGCCGTGCGCGCCGGGGCTATTTGCGAGCAGATGTGCGCTGTTGCTCCGCCACGTCGCGGATCATAGCTGCCCAGCATCCCAAGATCATGCCCTCTTCATTATCGACTTCGCTTGTGGCGACCGCATAGATACCCAGCAAGTTTGCAACCTCGCTCGCCTCGACAATGCCTTGACGCGCAAGCAGCGTGGCAAACATCGAGAGTGCTCCCCCCATTGCCCGCACCAGCGGCGCATCTTGTAGCAGTCGGTCAAATTCGCGGGGCGGGTTACTGGACATAGATTGTTCCGATCAAATAAAGCGACTGCCTTTCAGGACTTGTCGCGGGAAGTGCTATCCGCTGCCAATAATTCGACAGCCGATAATCCGAAAGCATCGGCAAGGCTCTCCAAGGTAGCAAGCGTTGGATTACCATGTCCGCGCACCATGTATGAAATATGTGACGCCGCAACGCCCGAGCGTTCGGACAACTCCCCTTGAGTTATGCCTAGTTTCTTTAGTTCGCGAGCGATGTTGGCCCCGAGCTGGGCCATCAACGGCGATGTTCGTTTCAGGTATATGGTTGGCATCGTGTTCGCGTCCTTCTGGCTAGGCGCAGAATGTCGGCACGGGCAGCATGGCGCAATAGGGTTGCTCTAGAAGCTATTTGCGCCATGGCTTTCGCGCCTAGCGCAGATGGTATAGATTGTGCGCCATATTTGGACGAGCGAGGTTCAAACCCTGCATGGACGGTCAGGACGACGCGATGAAATCGGCCATGGAGCTGTTCGCAGCTCGGCTTGCAAAGCGCGATGTAGAGAGGCCGATCACCGACCATCGAACCGTCGAGCGGTTGATCGCGATGCTGGAACCGCATGAGCAACAGGTTGTCCGCTTGCGGATCGGGCTTGGCCCCTCTCCCGCGCTCACTCTTGCCGCGACTGCAAAGATCGTCGGTGTGTCGCCAAGCCGCATCGGCCAAATCGAGGACAAGGCATTCCGAAGGATCAGATGGGTCTGCAACAACATAGACATTCACGATCGTTCGGCGCTGGATGCTTTGATCGCGCGCAGGCGTGATGAAGCGGCTGAGGCCGAGCGGATCAGGAAACGCGATGCCTTGCAAAAGGCGCTAGATCAGGAGCGGAAGCGCAAAGCCAAGCAAGACCGGGACGAGGTCAGGCGAGCGAAGGCGCGCGATTCCGCTTGGAACCGCAAACTACGCGTGGCGCAGGCTGAGCTTGATCGGATGAGATCCGACGCTCAGTTTTTTGCCGAACAGATCGCTCAAATCGAGCAGCGCGCTAATTGGCTGAGGGCAATTTTGCCGCGCGACCGCCAATTGGCGGCGCTGCGCGAACAGGCCGATGAAATCCGCGATGCGATCGCGAGCGCAGAAGCCAGCATATCCAACATGCTGGCCTCGCCCCCGGATGGTCCCCAGCTAGGCAAGGAAGCTTCAACAAACGATGGCCACTGATATTGAGCCGTCCCCCGCCTTCGCGCCGCAGATCGGCCGCGTTTATTTGCGCGTCAGCACCGATGCACAGGACTTACGCCGACAGGATGCCATCGTAGCCGAGGCGAAGGCAGCGGGCTATTATGTCGCGGCAGTCTATCGGGAGAAGGCATCGGGTGCCCGTGCCGACCGCCCCGAGTTGCTGCGTATGATTGCCGATCTTCAACCCGGTGAAGTGGTGATTGCCGAGAAGATTGACCGGATTAGTCGTCTTCCCTTGGCCGAGGCCGAGCAGCTGGTTGAGACAATTCGTGCGCGAGGCGCGCGACTTGCCATTCCCGGCGTCGTGGACCTGTCCGACCTCGCGGCCGACGCCGAGGGCATCGCCCGCATCGTGCTCGAATCTGTTCAGGCGATGCTCTTGAAGATCGCCCTGCAGATGGCTCACGACGATTACACCGATCGCCGCGAGCGACAGCGCCAAGGTATCGCCTTGGCAAAGGCCGCAGGGCGCAGCGGAGGGCGCAAAGGCGATCGGGCAACGCACGCCCGCATTGTGGCATTGCGCGAAGCGGGCAAGAGCATTGCCAAAACGGCAGAGCTGGCCGATTGCGACCGCAGCACCGTCAAGCGGGTGTGGGCGGCCCATCGTGCCGCCCAGGTGCAAGAACCCAGCCCTCAGCGAAATCATCGTGAGCGGAACCGCTGATTGCCCTTTCTGTTCGGCTTCAAGCCGGTGGCAGCTGCCACCGGCAGTCCCCTGCTCGCGTCAACGGACTGCCAGCTACGGAAAGAGCGGCGGAGCCGCGACAGGGTTTTCCAATCCCCGCCGTGCCGATCGAGCGCAGCGACCTATGGGTGCCAATGGCCAGTGGCAGCTGCCACCGCCGCCAGTCCAAATTGCTGCATCTACTCGGGCCGTTTCCTTTGGGCGTTGCTGTCTGACGGATACGAACTCCACATCGCCACTAATGCGGGCAAGCAGAAAACCGGCCTTCGGCCTTGGGTTTCCGCAAGCGGACCCTCCCATTTTCAGCTTGCCCGCGTAGCTCAGCTCCGCCGCAAAAAATCCGTCAGCAACGCTTATCCAAAGGAGACTACCATGCAGAACATCGCTGAATTTCGGATCATCGGCCGCGTTGGCAGTGTCGATACGACCGATAAAGTCACCCATGTTTCCGTCGCCGCGAACTACAACCGCAAGGATGGCGATGAATGGAAGACCGATACGCACTGGAACCGCGTGACGTTCTTCCGCCAGCTGGCAGAGCGCGCCGCTGACTTGGGCAAGGGCGACCTGGTTCACATCACCGGACGGGTCCGCCAGAACAGCTACGAGAGCAATGGCGAAACCCGCTACTCGGTGGACCTGATCGCTGAGGGGCTGGGTATCTTGGTTCGGGGCGGGGCTGACTAAGCCCCCCCCCTTTCACCTAAAACGGGCGGCCTGGTGGCCGCCCTTTTTTGTGGACAATGCTTTTCACAGACCCTAACAAGAATAGGGCTTAACTACGTGAGGCATGTGTGGCAGCCAAACTGTTCAATCGTGTAGCGAGCTTGCGCGTCGCTTCCGGACTTACGCAATCCGAGCTGGCAGCGAGGATTCAAGTCTCCCCTGAAACAGTCGCGGCCATCGAGAACGGCAGACAGGACGCCACTTTGCTGACGGCGCTACGTATGTCGCGTGCCCTGCGAACCGAGGTGCCGAACATCTTCAGGGAGCAGCCTTTCCCTAAGCTGATCGGCTCCGAGCGAGGCGAGAGCCGAACAGCTTAGGAGGCCGCTATGCGCCGTGAGATTGCCAGCAAACTTCGGCGCGCAGCCAGCGTGCTACGGACTGTCATGCTTTGGGCATCGCTTGCCCTGTGGCTTGCGATCGCGGCAACCGCGCTGATCGTCGTCCTTGCAGTCGGACTCGCGGCCTATTTCGCTTTTGGCTGGCTAGGAGTGGGAGCCGTCGCCGTCTTCGTGCTGATCGTTTTCTTCGGCAAAGACCCACCAACCGAACAGACCGGCCCGCGCCGCAAGGGCAAGGGCCTCAACCTGAACGACGATCCGAACCCATGGTATATGCAGTCGCAGTATCGCTTCGGATCGGGAAACAGCGCCGCTCATAACCGCTGGCACAAGTAGCCCGTGGCGCAGCCATTGAAGGGATTCTCAATGCGAACAATCGTAGTGACCAATGAGCGCGGCGGCATCGGCAAGACCACGCTTACCTGTCATATTGCGTGGCATCTGGCCGAGCAGGGCAAGCGTGTCGTGGTCCTGGACCTGGACAAGCAATGCCACAGTGCCGGGATGCTGAAAGCCGAGTTCGAGCAGATCGGCCCGGTTCAGTCGATTCTTGACTTCGACCCGAACGAAGAACCTCCGGCGCTGGCCTGTTTCAAGAACACACGGCAGATCGTCGAGTTGACGACTGACAGCCCGCAGCAAGGCCAGCACATCGGCGCTTATGTCCGCGCCATTCGTGCCGGCCTTGCCAAGCACTACGACTACTGCGTGATCGACACTGCGCCCGCGTGGGATGGCCGGAACCTCATGGCGCTGATTGCGTCCGATTATGTCGCGGTCCCACTGGACCCCGACAAAACCGCGCGTCAGTCGCTCAACGAAATCTCGCAAAGCATCAGCCTTGCAAACAAGGTGCGCGGGGAGGGTAACGCGACCCGGTTCGGGATCGTGTTCAACCGCGTTCAGACAACGAGCGAAGTTTCAAAAATGCTGATGGACCGCATTGGGCAGGCGCTTCCTGCCAATGTGGTGCCGCACACCATTCCGCACCGCGAGCACATGCGCGAGGCGGCTTTACTCGAAATTCCCGTTTGGCGCTTGGCAAAGGACACGCGGCGTAGCGCGCCGATCGTGCGCGAAGTCGTCTCCTACATTGTCGATCAAGCTGAGAGGGAAGCCGCATGAGCAAGGCAGCTGTCAAACCGGCGAAGAAGAGCTTTGCCGACTTCGATATGGACGCGATGGACTTTTCGGCCGTCCCCGCGAATACCGAGTTCAAGGCAGCTGGACGGTTTCAGCGCCTTCCGCTCGATGACATTGATCCAGACCCCACGCAGGTTCGCCGGGAGTTCGACCAGGCCGAGATTGATGCACTGGCCGCAACCATCAAGGACCGCGGCTTGCTGCAACCCATCGTTGTCGCGCCAACATCGAACGGTCGCTACATCATCCGCTACGGAGAGCGGCGCTATCGCGCGTGCCGCCAGCTTGGTTTCGACCAGATCGACACCGTTCTGGATCAGGCGGACGCCGAGCGCGATATTGGCCTCGACCAGTTTCTTGAGAACGAGCAACGCCAAGCCCTAAGTCTGGCTGAGCGCGTCAGTTTCATCGCGAGCCGCGTCAGTGACACGCTCTCGACAAAGGATCTAGCCGCGCGCATCGCCAAGCCGCATTCGGAAGTGAAGCGGCTCTACTCGCTGCGCACCTTGCCCGAGGACATTCTTGCCGCGTTGAAGAATTGTTCTCCGCGTGCCGCCGTCGCGATCAAACACGCGATCGAGCTGGACGAGCAGGCCACGCGCAATTTCGTGGCAGCAAACGAAAATCCGACAGCCGCCGCCTGTGAGCAGTTTCTTGCTACGCTCCAAGGCAGCCCCGAGGAAGAGACCGCGCAGGCCGGTGCCGCTAAAGCGATCGACGATCCAGCGTCGCCCCAAGAATCGCGCGCCTTGGTGGCAGCTGCTACCAGTGCGACGGACGATCGTCGGGAGCGGCCTGAACTGGACGCTCACGACGACGAGCGGGAAGGGGAGGGGGCCGTGCTTGCCGATCCTTCCGATCACAAGCCGCGCGCCCCCCGTCAGCCGAAAGAGGCTACCGACGCACCGGCTATCATCATTCAGGGCCGTCGCGGGATTGTTCTAAGTGGCCAGGTCACGGTTCGGTTCGACGGCGAGGCCGCGCCCCAAACCTTCGACTTCTGATAGCTTTTACCGTCCACGTTCTCTCAGCATCGAGGCGACGTGGAATTTAGAGCGGTGGCAGTTGCCACCGCTTTTTGTTTGTGGGGTAGGTATCTACTGTATGGCAGGATAAGCCTTGCGGCGGCTAATGTTAACCGATACGCTCAATCCTATCGGATCGCGCTTCACGGTTGGGAGATACCTACCCCACATGGAAAAGACGCTGGGCTTCAAGATCGAGGCAACCAAGCTCGCAAAGATTGACGCGCTTGCGCAGACGAGGGGAGGGCGCGGCCCCTTCATGCGTCAACTGGTTGACGCCGTGCTCCGGCAGTCCGGGGCGGCCAGCGAGGCCGCACCTCTTGTTGACCGCGAGGCCGCTGGCGAGCATCGCCTTTATCTTCGGCCGACCGAAACCGAACTGGCCGTGATCCGCCATCGCGCAAAAGAGCGCCGCATGACCCCGGCGACCTGGGCCATGGCTCTTGTGCGGCGACACATCGGCATTGCCGCGCCTGTCGATCGCGAATTGCGCGAAGAGCTGTTGAATTGCCGTCAGGCGTTGCAGCGCATTGGGCGCAACGTGAATCAGATCGCCCGAGCCGCTAACAAGATGGCGCTGGCGGACAATGCAGCGGAGATCGCCGGCGAGCTGCAAAAGGTCAACGACCTGCGCGCGGCGATCGGCGCGGCCGTCGAAGGTATCGGCGCCGCTACGAAAGCTGACCTGTCCTATTGGGAGGTTTCCAGTGAGCGACTTTGATAGCAGCTTTGAGGCGGGACAGCTTGCCGCGCTGTTCAAACCAAAGCTGACCAGCGACCCGAACAGGCGCGGGGCCGATATGTTGCTGCGCTCGCTGAGTTCGAGGCGGGCAGGCCAGGGCGGGAGCACGCGGGCGCGGCTTGCTCGCGTTGTCAGCCGTGCCCCGGAGGTCATGGTCAAGGTTACGGGCAGGCCGAAGGGCAAGAACCACGCGGCTGCGCATTTCGACTATATCGGCCGGAAAGGCGATGTGCCGCTTGAAACGCGTGATGGCGACATACTGACTGACAAGGAAGCTCGGGCGGAGCTGGCGCGCGATTGGGGCGATCCTGTCTATTGGCGTGACAATTCTACCGTAGCCGCCGTGAGCATGGTTTTTTCGATGCCGGCAGGGACAGACCCCGACAAGGTTCTTTCAGCGGTGCGCGAGGTCGCGCGCAGCGAGATCGGGCATGAGTGGGATTACGTCCTGGCGCTGCATACGGACACACCGCGGCCCCACGTGCATGTGACGGTTGCCGCGCGCGGCGACACAGGGCAACGCTTCAACCCGCGACCTCAAACGCTGCATCATTACCGGGAGCGCTTTGCAGAGGAATTGCGGGCGAGGGGGGTTACTGCCGAGGCAACGCCTCGCGCAGCGCGTGGTGTCGGCCGAGCCGGTCAGAGCATGGCCCTGAATCGGATGAGGCAGCGCTACATGGCCGGCACCGCACCTGCGCCGTTTGCCAATCAGAAGATCACTGCGGCCGCGCGAGACCAGCTGGCGGGGCGGTCAACCGCTCCGGATTTCGTGGTGCGCGGGCGGCAGGCATGGAATGAGACGCAACACCGCTATCTAGCTGCCGCCAAGCGGCTTGAGACAAGCAGCGATCCAGCTGACCGCCAGCTTGCCGACCAGGTGCGGCAATTTGTGGGGGCAGGGCGAACGCCTACAATTCATGAGCGATCGGTAGCCGCGATGGAGCGGAAGCGGCAGAGCGAACGATCTAGGAACCGCGATCGTTCGCGGGAAGGGCCAGGACGATAGTTATTGGCCGTGCTTGGTCCAACCAACGCTGTTTGCACGTTCCAAAGCGACCAATGCGTCTGATACCGCCTTCTGTGCGACTAGAAGATAACCTTCGGCAATGCTGGGCCATGTTAGCTCATCGAACGGATTTGTGACGTTGCCGTTGAAATAGTCGAGAGCTTCATGAGCGCGTGCAGCCGCCTCGATTACCTTGCCGGTATGTTTCTTTGCCCTGTCAGATTTCTTCATCGTGCCTCATGAGGGGGCGTTTGCGGGAGGGGGCGGAATCCTACGCTAAGGATTTGGGCCAGCGATATTCCCCGGTTAGATTGATGTGTTCCCATCCCAACGGCGAGACGTGGGCGAGTAGATCAGGCGCGATATGGGTACCGCTGGCGGCCCGGGTATTGACGACCTCGCCGAGCTTCATGGTGTTCCAGAATATGATGATGGCGGCGAGCAGGTTCATTCCGGCGATGCGATAGTGCTGGCCTTCGCCGGATCGATCCCGGATTTCACCTCGGCGGTGGAAGCTGATGGCGCGCTTTAGGGCGTGGTGGGCCTCACCCTTGTTGAGGCCGATCTGAGCCTGGCGCTGGAGGCCGGCATCAAGAATCCAGTCGATCATGAACAGGGTTCGCTCGATGCGGCCCACCTCTCGCAATGCGAGGGCCAGCTCATTCTGGCGCGGGTAAGAGGCGAGCTTGCGAAGAATCTGGCTGGGGGCGACGATCCCCGCTGCGATCGTCGCCATGATGCGCAGGATGTCGGGCCAGTTGCGCTCGATGAGCGGTTCATTGATCTTACCTCCGACCAGCGCTCGCACATTGGCCGGCGTCGCGTTGGGCGTGAAGGCATAGAGTCTTTTCTGAGGGAGAGGGCATCGCGTGGAAGGTACGCCAGACAACGCTAAGCGAGAACATTTCAAGAACCGTATGATGGCCGTTACCGCCGGAGGTCGCTAAGCCCCAGTTCTTCCCACATCCATGTAAAGTCATAGGTGCCCATCGGATCGGCGGTGCCCGATTTTGCCGCGCCATTTTCGATATATTTGAGCCAGTCGGCTACCTTTATGGCCGCTTCGACCTCGACCTGAACGACCGGATTGATTTTGGACGGCTTGCAGCGTGAGGCGGCTGATCGGCCTATAACATTTGGGTACACCCCAGAGTGATAGGGCCGAGTGACACCATTCGTCTGTCACAAAAGGGTGGGTTTGCGCTCAATGTGACGATACACTGCAAGAGCCACCCTAATGTGACGGATTTTGCACTTGGCTCGTATCGGATATGCCCGCGTCAGCACCACGGACCAGGATCTGGATATCCAGATTGGCCGCCTCAAGAATGCAGGTTGCGAAATTATCCGTTCCGAGACCGGATCGGGGGCCTCGCGGAGCGGGCGCACGGAACTGGAAACGATCATGCAGTTTATGCACACCGGCGACGAGCTGGTCGTGCTGCGGCTCGACCGGCTCGGCCGCTCCACGCGCGATGTCCTGAACCTGGTGCATGAGCTTGATGAAAAGGGAGCTTCGCTGCGCATCCTTGAGCCAGAGGTGACGACGGCGGGCGACATGGGGCGAATGGTCATCACCATACTCGGCATGGTCGCCGATATGGAGCTGAAGTTCATCAAGGATCGTCAGCGCGCCGGGATCGAAGCGGCGCGCGCCGAAGGCGTTTACAAAGGCCGGAAGAAGAACGTCGATGACGATGAAATCCGCCGTCGCCTTGCCGCCGGCGCCAGCAAGGCCCGCGTTGCCCGCGACCTGAAGGTCTCACGAATGACCGTCTATCGGGCGCTCGACATTATTCCGTCACAGACCAAACTGCCGGAAAAGCCGCCCACTGCCAGCATCGCCCTGCATCTGATTATCGAGAACTTCAACAAGCGTGGAAGAGGTAGAAAACCCGCTCGGGAGCGGATTGAGGCGATGCTGGAACGCGACTACGCCATGGTAAAAAACGGCAATTGTGATTACAAACTGACCGTCGCCTATGACCCCGATCCGGATGGCATTTCCCTTGATGAGGAAATCCAAAGCCTCCTCTCCGAGATGTTCAACATCGCAGAGAGCTACAATTGCTCCATGGAAGCCGATATCTACGAGGTCGGTGGTCAGCAACGGTCCTGGTAGAATCAATCAAGCGTTCAGTGTTCGTTCTTCAACCTGGCCAAAATCGCAGCTTCGGGCCGACTGGGCCCAATTGTCTAAACGCAAGGTAATGATGCTTCGCGCTTTCCCGCTCCCCACCCTCGCGCGCACGGCGCTGTTCGCCGTGTTGGCATTGATGCTGGTCTTGCGGGTCGGGCCGCTCTGCGAGGCCGTTGCCGTCGCGGCCGTTCCGAGCGCGGCGACGATGGTCGATTGCGAGGGCAAGAGTCATCGCGCACCAGACAACAAAGCACCCGCGCCAGCCTGCTCGATGCCCTGCGCCAGTGCCTTTCAGGGCGAGCCGATCGCTCACGTAGCGCCGCTCCCCTTCGCCGCTATCGTTCCCTGGCCCGGGCGCCAGGCCAATCTGGCCGGGCTGGCCCGCGCGCCGGCGACGCCCCCTCCGCGAGCTGCGTGACACCGACCAACGCACTCAATCAATTTCGGAGATATTAATGACCACGATCAAGATCATCGGCGCGGCCATCGCGCTGACTCTCTCGACCACCGCGATGGCCGCTACGGCCACTTGTTGCGCCGATATGGCGTGCTGTAAGGAGGGCGCGGACTGCTGCAAGGATGCCAAGAAGGCCGGCGATCATGCCGACCATTCGGGCGAAGCGCAGCACCGCTAAGGATATGGGGATGGGGGCGGGCGACCGCCCCCATCCTTCTCCCGCTAATCCTTGCAGGCCGAGGAGTGAAGCGCCCCGGGTTTTCCGGAGGCTCCGATTTATGAGAAGGAGCTTTCGTTATGAGTAGAACCCGGAACAAGTTTTCACCTGAGATCCGCGATCGTGCAGTGCGTATGGTTGGCGAACATCGCGCCGATTACGGTTCGGAGTGGGAGGCGATGTCTTCGATTGCCGCCAAGATTGGCTGTACGGCCGAGACGCTGCGCCGCTGGTGCCGCGAGGAGGCGAGCCGACGAGCGGGGCCAGCGGCGCTTGCCGCTGATGAGAAGGCCAGGATCAAGCTGCTCGAGCGCGAGGTAAAGGAGCTGCGGCGCGCGAACGAGATCCTGCGCAAGGCATCGGCGTATTTTGCGCTGGCGGAGCTCGACCGCCGCGAGAGGTGATGATGTCGTTCATCGACGCGCATCGCGAGGACTTGGGTATCGAGCCGATCTGCCGCGAACTGGCGATCGCCCCGTCCTCCTATCGTGAACATGCTGCCCGTCTGGCCGACCCCGCCAGGCGTTCAGCACGTGCCCGGCGCGATGACGACATGCGCGAGCATATCAAGCGCGTGCACGAGAACAGCTTTGGCCTCTTTTACGCCGCCCGCAGCAGGACTATCCCGCCGCTACCGTGGTCGAATATTGCTCCGCCGTTCTCAACGATAACGTTGGCAATATTCGGGCGCGCACAGGTGGGATCCGCCCTTGGTCACCCGCATTTCGAAGCCCTCGGGGCTCATCGACGCTTGCGCGCCGCCGCAGCATTTCGGCGCATTCGCTTGCGGCGTCCGGTCATAGCCGTCGGTCGTCCATTCCCACACATTGCCGATCATGTCGTACAGGCCATAGCCATTGGGCGGATAGGATCGGACCGGGCTGGTGCGCTCGAGGCCGGCGGGCGCGCGATTGCCGTGCGGAAACGCGCCTTGCCAGGTCTTGGCCATCGACCGGCCGCCGGGTTCGAATTCCTCGCCCCAGGTATAGGTCGCGCCTTGGAGACCGCCGCGCGCGGCAAACTCCCACTCGGCTTCGGTCGGCAGCGCCTTCCCCGCCCAGATCGCATAGGCCTCGGCATCGCTCGCGGCGATGTGAACCACGGGATGGTCCTCAAGGCCCGCAATGCTGCTGCCCGGCCCGAGCGGTGTTCGCCAGCAGGCGCCGAATATGAACTGCCACCAAGTCGGCGTCCCGCGCAGATCGACAGAGCCGGCGGGCGGAACGAAAACGATCGATCCGGCGCGATCCATTCCGGGAAGCATCCCCGGGTAGTCGGCGGGATCCGGCGCGAACTCGGCAAAGGTCTTGTGCCCCGTCGCATCGACGAAGCGACCGAATTGCCGGTTGGTGACCGGGGTCTCGTCGATCCAGAAATCACCGACATGCGCCGGGCGGCGCGGCGCCTCGTCGGGATAGAAGCCTTCGGCACCCATCTGGAAGGACCCGCCGCATATAAATTGCATAGTCTCGAACGGGCCGTCGGGACCAACGCGGCGCCCGGAATTGTCCGTGTTCATCATCCGGCCTCGCTCGGCATTTCGGCATAGGCTTGCAAGCCGGGAAGATCGACGATCTCGAGCGTAGCATATCCGCGGCGGATCAATCCCCGCTCCTCTAGATCCGAAAGACACCCATTGACCGTCTTGCGGCTGAGCCCGACCATGTCGGCCAAATCCTGCTGGGCAAGTTGCAGCGTAAGAACCGTCTCACGGCCAAGCGCGAAGCGAAGCAGCCGTGCGGCGAGCCGCTGCCGGTGGGGCAATGAGGTAAACTCGGCAAGCATCTGGATCATGCCGCGAAGCTGAAGATAATGAAGGTTCGATATCGCCTTCCAGATCAGCGGTTCGCGCCGCGCAATCCTGTCGAGCGCGTCATCGTCGGCACGGAGAACCAGACTTTCGCCAAGGCTGACGGCGGTGACCAGGCGCGGCCCGCCGCCGAAGTGAACCGAATGGCCGAGTGCGCTGCCCCGGCCCAACTGGTTGAGCAGGACCTCGCGGTCGCCCAGCGTCTGGGAATAAACCTGGAACAGTCCGTTCACCACGATGAGCAGTCCATTGGAATCGTCGCCTTCGGCAAAGGCCCATTGACCCCGCGAGAAGCGACGCAACCGCCCCTCGGACAACAGCAGGCCGCGCAAATCCGCGCCATGCCCGTCGAGCCATTGGCACAGCTCCAGCGCCGCCGTCGCAGCCTCCAAATCTCCCGCTGCCGCCATCGCGCCGGTCTAGTTGACCCGACCATGAAAGTCACGGCCCCGACGGGCTGTCCAGATTTGCCGCACCAAGCTATTGACCGGTGAAATTGACGACGATGTTCGGCGGATATTTCTTGAGCATTTCCTGATAGCGCCGCATCTGGACCGCGATCCCCGACGCCGCCGGAATATGCCGCAGCGCGACCGAATTATCCTCCTGCGGATTGGCATAGAGATTATACATCATTCCGCCCGCAGTCGGCGCGATGGTGCCGGTAAAACCGCCGTGATTGCCGTTGGGCGTGGCCCCGTTGGGATCTTGGACGAGCAGCTGATATTTGAATTCGTCCATCCGCAGCGCCGCCAGGCGATCGCCGAGAAAATAGACGATGCTTCGCCGGTTCGACGCGCCGTCCTTCGCCAGCAGGAAGGACGTCTGATCGATACCGCTCAGATAATTGCCCTTGCCGATCGCTTCGCCCGCGGCAGCGCCGCGGATTCCGGCGAGGCCCAACGATGTCGAAAAGACGTCGGTCAAATCGAAGAGGCCGTCCGAACGACGCGGTTCGATCATGCCTTTCCAATAGGCGATGGTCGGCACGCGCACGCCTCCCTCCCAGGTCGATCCCTTGGCCCCGCGAAAGGGGGTGCGGCCATGGGGCTCGATCTCGGCTTCCGGACCATTGTCGGATGTGAGCAAGATAAGCGTGTTGTCGAGCTGGCCGGTTTCATCGAGCGTCTTGTACAGGCGCGCGAAAATGTCGTTCATCTCGACCATACAGTCGGTATAGTCGTTCCGCGCCGGCGAGCGCCCGGCGTAATGGGCGTTCGGATAATTGTCGAAATGACAGCCGCGGGTGCCGTAATAGAGGAAGAACGGCCGCTTGCTCCCTTTCTGCTTCCGAAGGAACTCGACGCCATAATCGGCCCAGCGCTGGTCGAGATCCTTGACGTAATCGAGGGTGATCAGCGCGACGTCCTCGATCTTTCCACCCTTCGCCACATGGACATCATATTTGCTGAACGGCGCCTTCTCGATCATCGCGGTTCGGGTGGGGCTGTATGCGATTTCGGGATTGAAATGCGGATCGCGCCATTCGGTGTACATATCGGAGACCGACAGGAAACCGCGAAAGTCGTCGAAGCCGACATTTTGCGGCTGCGATCCCTCATTCTCCCCGACATGCCATTTCCCGATCGCCTGCGTGACATAGCCTTGCGCCGAGAGCAGCTTGGCGATCGTCGTCTTGCCCTCGAGGCCGCCGGGCTGGCCGTACATCGGCGGCCGCAGAAGCCCATGGTGGACCGGAAGCTGGCCGGTGAGCAGCGAAGCGCGGGTCGGCGAACAGCTCGGCTGCGCATAGGCCGATGTCAGGTTGAGCCCCTGCGCCGCGATACGATCGACGTCGGGAGTGGGAGCGCCGATGCTTTCGCCGCCGCCATTGAAGCCGAAGTCCATCCAGCCCACGTCGTCGAGGACCATGACGATGATGTTCGGCTTCTTCCCGGTCCGCTTTTCGAGTTCGGCGAGTTTTCGCTGCGCCTCGGCCGCCTGGTCGGGATGACCGATCACCGGTTCCATATTGTCGGCCAGCGTTTTGCCCGGGACGCCTATATATTGATCCTGAAAATCATACCCGGGCTTGTCGCCGCGCTTGATCGGACCGGCCGTGCCGGGGCCGGATATATCCCCGTTCGCCTGCGCGCTCACCGGCGCCGCCAGACCCAATTGTCCGAACGCCAGCGAAATCACCGCGCATTGAGCAAGGGTCTTGATCCGGAAACGCTTCATGAAATCCTCCACCAACCCGTGTTTTCGCATCCTGAATAAGTGGGCCAAAGGAAAAGACTGTCACGAAAGTGACATTCTTCCTCCATCGCCCGCTATTCCTCGCCGCCCCCGGCCAGCCGGCGTCATATCGACGAAATCTGCCGTCGAACCCGCGGCGCGGAAGCCCGCATCGCTCGCCTGTTTCCGGTAACCGTCATGGAAAGCCGGGCGTCGAGGAGCGTGCTTGAGACACGCGCCGAGACCTTTAGCCTGATGGCCTGGACATCCGTCTCGGCCGCCCGGCCAAATATCCACGCGCGCTCTGTCGGTCGACGGACCTGCCGCAGTCACGCGGGCATCGCCGAGGCCTCCTCCCGGCCGCCTTGCGGAGAGGCCCGATCGAGGGCCATGAGGAATTCGCGATGATGGACTGACGTGCTCAGGGGCCGCTCGATCATCGGCACATGACCGACATCATCGAAAATGACGAGTTTGCTGCCGGCAATTCGCTGATGCTGCAGGGTTGCGGCACTGACGTCGAGCAACCCGTCCTGTCGGCCCCAGAAGATAATGGTCGGTACGGCCACCTCATCGAGCCGGTCGTTGAGCGGCCGCTCCAGCGCATCGTGGATGCACTGGCTGAATATGTGATCGAGCAAAGGGCCGCGCCGCCGATATTCCGACAGCACGAAATATTTGACGAGAAAGGGGATATAGGGCGGACGATGGATCACCTGCCCCAAAATCCGGTCGAGATCGCGCCGCGAACGCAGCCGCAGCGGGTTCGAGCCGTCCGCCATCTTCCGCTGCAGGTCGCTCTGTTCTGCGCCGTTGACGCCCGCATTGTTGAACAGGCTCAGGGAGAGCAGCCGGGCGGGATGTTCGAGCGCAAACGAAAGCGCGATATAGCCCCCCAGACTATTGCCTCCCAGATGGCAACGCTCGATCCCGAGGTGACCGAGAAAGGCGGCGAGCCGCGACACCTGCGCCGCGACACCATAATCCTCGTCGATGTCGCGCGTGCTTTCGCCGAAACCGGGAAGATCGGGGCAGATCACGCGATACCGACCGGCCAGCAGCGGTGCGTAGAGCAACCAATTGTCCTTGCTGCCGGAAAAGCCGTGCAGGAGAATAAGAGGTTCGCCCTTCGGGTTGCCGCCTTCGAGCCAGGACCATTCGATGTCGTCCACCGGTCGGCGGTGGGTCACCAGCCCCAGCGCGAGCCGGGCGCCGTAGATGGTGAATTTGGTGGCCTTGCGCGGCGCATCGAGCGCGGCGTCGGCGAGCGCGGTCAAGAGCATGTCGATATCCTGATCAGGCCGCTGCCGAAAGCGCATCGCGCAATTCGGTAATGGCGTCGTCGATGCAGTTCCGGAAGAAATCGATATCCGGCATGACGCAGCGGGCGGACGTTACATTGAATGAAATCATTCCGTTATAGCTCAATATGGCGATGAAAATTCCCATATTGTTCATCAAGGGGCCCATCGCGAACTGGTGCGTTTGCCTGGCGCCATTCATGTAAAGTTCG
>VFQS010000252.1_pt1 | contig 69382 bp, 64 predicted proteins | sample 3512361 | NCBI WGS metagenome assembly VFQS01 (sample SAMN10412375, study PRJNA504923) | tailings metagenome | isolation source: Relicate 1 Philex TSF3 active mining | place: Philippines | reverse complement strand
CAAAATATTGAGTTATTGCGTACAATAACGAAATCAAAATATTGAGTTATTGCGTACAATAACGAAATCAAAATATTGAGTTATGGAGTGATTCGTAGTAAAATCGTACATATAGTTAGTATAGATTCAAAATTATAAAATGCCCGGATTTCCTAATCAAAATGTAGCCCATAACCGCTTTCTTATCAATCATCCTCAACTCTCCGTCCAAGCCCATCAGAAGCAAACATATGAAGAGATTATACGTTTGAAGTATCAATCGGTTTATCCCTCCTTTGATCTTCCCTATAATGTGTATCAAACGATTTATAAGCCGGTTGTTACCACCTCTCCTGTATAAACTTGATTTACGTTAGTATATTTTTTATTGATTATCCAATCAATAAAAAATGAACGTAAGTAAATTTTATATTGATGATTCAATCAATAAAAAAATGAATTTATTTTCAATAAGTACTCTTTACCGTATGGATCGAGTATAAAAAGCACTTTAACGTTCTTTCTTAAAAAATGGTCTCTTATCAGATTTGCGATAATACTCATTCTATCCGTAATTATGACGGATATTCGATGGGAATTTATTATATTGACCCCAAGAGTTCGAACGCCCACTTCTCGCGAAGTGCGTTTGTGATTACTCAGCGGTTGGGATATGATTCGATGGTGAATGGTTCAATCTTGCGAGATTTGGACTTCTCCTTTGCGCTGGAGAATAAGGAGAGTTTCCAGATTGGACTCTTTCTCTTTAACCCCAAGCGCATTACCTATGAAGAGGTGAAGGGTTGTTATCAGCGGGACGCTCCGATTTCGGATGAGTTCTTCTATATGTTGGGCGTCTATCGCCTGGAGTTTCACGCAACGAGCCTTGTGCTCGAGAGTGAGTGCCGATTTATCCTCAAGTCGATGAATCAGCAGAATATCCACTTTGTCAAGTTCAGCTTCTACTTTATGAAGATGAACCGTGCGGAGCACCCGGAGGTTTTTACCCACGTTTCGTCCAAGACAGATACTCTCTATTATATTTCGAATCCGATTGTTGAGTTTAACCTGGATGATCTTTATGTGTAAGAGTTGAAGAGACGAAGAGTGAGAGAAGATATGAAAAAAGAAAAGAAAAAGAGTAAAGAGCTTAATTATAAATCATAAAAATCAAATATCAAATATCATAAAATCAATAAGAGAAGAAAATATATCATTTTACAATAGAAGTACGAAATTGTGATTATCATGCGTTTAACCCTTTGTAAATTGAAAGAGTTTTTGGGCGTCTTTTTATTACTCATCTTATTCTACTTAGCTTACATCATTCATCAACATCGCTCCCAAGCCCGCGAGATGATGATTGAGAAGTACGAGAGTTATGACAAAACGGTGGAAGAGCAGAAGGTTGATGCCATTCCATTAAGTGCCACGCAAAAGGAGGAGGTGCGCTCGATCTTCTCCAATATGATTCCCAAAGAGGTGAGTGATTATGTCAATGCGAATAAGAGTACGCTGAAAGGGCCGCCTGGGCCGATGGGTCAAATGGGACAGAGTGGTGGAACCTTTGTGGAGAGCGGTTTTTTAGTCAATAAGGCCTTCTCCTACGCGGATTCAAATAAAAATTTTGGTAATCCGAATCGTGTGCTTACTCGTGCGACCGGAAATGATCCAAAAACGTCGCTTGCCTTCTTAGACGGCTTCTCTCCCTTTGCGTCGTATCAGAAGTGGATGCTTGACTCGAGCAATCATTTAGTCAATCAATTCGACCAAAGTTGTGTGGCCTTTAATCCGGCACTGGGTGATAAAGAAAAGGTCTATTTATCCTCGTGTACGGATACCGCCTCTCTCAAATTACAAAAAGATAAGTTCAATCGACTGATGCTTACCGAGAGTATGGGGACTCCCGCGCCCAAATGTTTGGCGCTGGGTGGCGTGGAGAAGCAAGTACTAACAACGGGATTACCGGATTGTAAGAGTGGAAACGATTGCTTTAAAGTCGGATTTGGGAAGTCATTCCTCAAAGTAGATACATGCGACCTCAATGTACCCCAAGAGAACGAAGTTTGGAGTTTCTTGTAAAAAAAGAAATATAATAAATTTTTTTCGGTTTGATATAAAGAGATTTTTATAAGTTAAATATATTAGCTTATAAAAATAAAAATGGTTTTATTTGAATTATATATTTGTCATTATTGTTTTAATTATACAACTGATTCTAAAGGTGATATGAAGAAACACTTTTTACGAAAAAAATCATGTGATTGTTTAAGTACATTCTCTTATGAAGAGTGTAAAGAATTAACGTTAAATAAATTATTTTTATTTACATTTTCACCATTTCATTTAGATAAGAGTGAATTATCATTTATATGTACGTATTACACAAATAAGAAGAATGTAATCAATAAAAATTATAAAAAAATATTAAAATCTTCTGAATTAAATATAAATGAATCAAAAAATGATATAATCGAACAGAAAAATATTGATTTATTAAATGATGAATTTAATTCATTATATTATAATAAAGAGAAGAATCGTTTTATTTGTAATCAATGTTTTTTTGAATATAAACACAAACATAGTTTAATTAAACATATCAAAAATGAAAAGTCATGTAAATACAAACAAACACTTAATTATTTTATCGATCGGTATAAAAAGAGTTCTCTTCTAAAACAAGAGAGTGAATTGAAGGAGGAAGAGACAACAAAGATGAAAGAGAGTAAAGATAGTGAAGAGAGTAAAGATAGTGAAGAGAGTAAAGAAAAAAATGTAAATATCAATCAAAATATTGAAGACTTATCTGATGCTTTAGCATTAGGGTTCGCTGCTACCATCCCACAGGATGGTGCCACACACGTGAAGAAAGTTGACACTCAAATCATTGGAACACAAAATATTACAATCTATAATAATAGTAGTAAAAATAATCATAATTATAACTTTTTATTAAAAGATTTATTATTATAAAATATTTTCTCTTCTTTACTTTATCAAAAGTCAATTTTGATAAAATCATTCTAAAATAAAATAAAAATCATACCATTACATTGCCAACTCACCCCACTTGGCATCTATCATCTTCTGATAATATTGAATGGTTATCATCTCCTTTTTAACCTCTTCTTCAGGTGCATCTTTCGCAACAGTTGAATTGCGTAGATCTGGCAACGAAGAGGAGTTTGTTTCCCTTCCGGCTCCAGAAGATCGCCGATTGCGGAAATCACTCTTAAAATCACCATATTGGTTTTGAGGTTGGGGCTGCACCTGCGCTTGCGCCTTTCTTCGCGATCCCTCTTTTAAACTTTGCGTGGATTCAAACGCATAAATACTATTTTTATTTCGTAATCCAGGGCTTACAGGGGGGCTAACTTCTTTGGATACATCCTTGGATACATCTTTGGATACATCCTTGGATACATCCTTGGATACATCCTTCCTGGGATGCATAGAATCGAGATCCTTCTCCTCTTTCTCTACCTTTTCACTCCTCTTCTCCGCATGAGGATTTCCAGGACAGAGCCAATTGGGATGACCGACCGCTCGACAATGCTTACAAATAATCGTGGGACACTTGTCGATCACATGTCCCACTAAATGGCAATATTTACACTTCATTTTTGAATTTGAAATGCTTCTATTTTTTCGACAACAATTTTTGCGCCGTTTAAACGAAGAGAAGATTACTTCTCTCCTTCTTTCATCTCTTCTCTCTTTTTTCCTTTATATCCATTTTTTTTGAAGAGATTGAAATCATATCTATTTTATCTATTTTTATATAAAATATATGATTTATTGGCAATTGATATAACGCTTTGAATATAGAGAATATTGGGTTATAAAAGATATAAAATCTTTTATAAATTGTTTTAACAATTCGCGTGTAAATAGCTGTGTATATATTGAAAAAGATTAAAATAATTCTCGCCTAAATGGAATCTTTATTATCAGTCGATCAGGTAATTACGAATTTTAAGAAGGAAGAGTTGGATGCCATCTTTGCGGAGCAGCGGAAGATATCCCAAATATTCAATTCATTCGAAGAGCGGCGCGATTATTTACTTCAACATCTCGACGAGTATGACCCTAAAGCCATTCATTATACACATCAACATTTAGCCGTGATTCAAGCCAATTTACGCGAACAGTTGTGTGAAATGCGCACATTGATTGCGCGTTTAGAAGAGCATCGTATGGTCGAGTTGGAAGAGAATCAATCCTACTTAAAATTAGAGCGAGAACGCGAAGATTTACATCACGTCTTTCGCGTTTTTGTCCCTTATATCTTGATTTGTGCCATCTATTTACGAAAACGGCGCGAACGCGAACGCGAGCGTGTATCCTGATTTTTACATGTGGATATAGAGGGATTTCATTAAAAGAGAGATAGATAAATCAATACATTAAAAAGATGCAAGTAGAAGAAGAGAGTGGTACGAAAGGCGAGGAGGAGGTACTAAGTAAGGCGGAGGCGCGTCGTCTGGAGACGGAGCGTCGTATTAAGCGGATCCATGAGTTGCTCGAATTGATCCAGAAGAAGAGTGAAGAGATAAATAGTGCGAATCAAGAGCTAAATACATATCAAAATGAGTTATGTGAGCTGGTGAAGAGTCAAGTATCCTTTCCCCTGATTCGTCAGCGACGGGAGCGGCGAAATAAGGAGTCGGAGGATGAGGAGAAGGGTGGTGGGAAGGGCGGGAAGAGTGGAAAAGAGGAGGTAGGTGGTGAAAAAAAGAGCCCCTTCTTTAATAAGTTCTTCTTTGTACCACCACCTCCACCAGTGCCGCCGCCAGTACCTGAACCGGTGTCACATGTGTCACATGTGAAAGAGCTCACACCATCTCCCATCAAGCGCCGTGCGCGTGCGGTAAGTTATGATGAGTTGGATAAAGAGAAGAAGGTCAAGATGGAGAACTTCGAGATTACGGATATCTTTCAATTGAAGAGTATTGATGTGGATTTTGTGAGAGAGTGTTTGGAGAAGTGTGATATTTCAAGTGATATCAAACTCTTCCGTCGTATCTTTATAAGGGGAATTCCCAAAGATCAGCAGCTTCTTCGCTACTTGGGAGGAAAGAATTATCAAACGAAGCGAAATGGGCTATGGATTGATGATCTGAATGGAAGTTATATCAAACATGTTCTTGTGAAGATTTACGAGCAGAGTTATTTACAGGTAAATGATCTGGAACATTATGGGGAGAATATGGATCGCTTCTTATCCAATCAGGAACATATTCATGAGTTCGGTGATGATAAGTATGTGGAGAAGTTGATGAATCAAATTACCGGGATTATTGATATTAAAGCTATGGAGAATAAGTAAAATAGTATTTACACCATTGAAGATGTAAATAAGTAAAATAATATTTTTATTTTACATATATAAAAATGATAAATAAAAATAATAAATTGATTTTTACGCAAACTCTTTCTTACTCTTTAGTAAAATAGAATAAAGAATAAGATGGATATTGAAACACGCATTCAAAAGGTGGAAAATGATCTTAAAATGGAGCGCGAAATGAATCGAACGCTTCGAATTCAACTTCAACGTATTCATCAACTTGAATCTCAATTTCAAAAAGTTGGAGATCTATCCAATCAAAATCATGAAATGATTACGCTTCTTCAACTTCAAAATAAAGAGTTCCTTCAAATCAAAAATCATTATCAAGATGCGGATGATCTATTTACAAAGTATAAAGGTCAATTTACCGTAGATAACCGACATACATATAAAGTATCTTTTCGTATAGACTCTTTTTACTTTACACATGTTAAACATCACGGATTCATCCGGATTGAATCACCACTCTTCCCCGAACACTTCTTTTTAACAAATAAGAAATTTGTATATAAGATACCTAAAAATTCAGTTGAAACTCCTTCTTGTTTTTGGGATCCTAAGATCACCTATATCTCGAATCAATACAAAACAGAGTATTACGCCAAATTATACCAAGTATCACATGCATATGGATATATTTTCGCAGGTAAATCTTTCTTTATTATGGGTAAAGAGATCGAGAATGAAAAGAGTGATATCATCGTAGAGTGTATCTTTACCAAAAAACGATTCTGCTTCCCATATGATAAGTGGATTTTGTATTAAAATTTATAAGAAAAAACGATATAATTCGATTTATTGGAAATAAATCTCTTTCGAATGATACACTAAATCATTATATAATAATTCAATGTTTTTGGATTTTTTTTTTCTCGTTTGAATCGATCGAATAATCTCTTAGGAATAAATATAAAAAGATGATTCTATTTGACGAGTATAAAGCAGAAGTAGAAAAACATATTCAAAATAAAGATTATTTTTTGGTAAAATCGTTAATTCGCGATGATGATAAAGCTATTCCAAATCGCATAATACAGCGAATTACGATGGATATGAAAAATAGTGGATCACAGAGTGGCAGGGAGTCGTCAGACAAAATCGAGTGCTTCTCTACTGGAAGAATAGATGCGTTTAATAAAGAGATTTGTCGTCACCGTTATTCATATGTATGTGAGCTTATTGATTTTTATAATACTATGGAAGATCATGAATACTCTTTTTATTTTCGTTTAAAAGTAAAAATTGTAAAAGTAATTGATAATCCGATGAATATACCTCAAATCAAAGAAGGAAATATCATATCACTTTATAATTATTTCCAAAATATGAGCTTATCGGTTACATGTATAGCGCGTTCATATTCGATGTTTTATAAAAAAATGGATGATGAAAATTCGATTTATACACAAATCGAAGAGTACGACGATTTACTACCTTCCAAAGGATTCTTCTATTTAGAGATGAAAAGATATGAACCAGAATCATCATAAAGGAAAATGAAATAATATAAAATATTTATAAGTTCATCGATCCCTTTGGATCTCATTTGTATCTCCTTTGTATCCCATTCTCTCTTATTCAATGTACTTATCCTTCTTTGATGAGAAGCCCTTTTATCATGAATTGGACTTTCAATCCCCTTATCTACGCAATTATATCGAGTCCGTTATCTCACCCACTCTTCGCAACGCCGGTGAGCACGATATATCATCCATTCACAATCTTCAAAATATCATTGTCTTTGGGCCGCGTTCATCCGGGAAGACGTCTCAAATTTATGGATTGATCGCCACCCTCTTCAACACACGCTCCATCTATCATATCAAAAATAATATATACGAAAATAACTTTCAATACAAATCCTCCTCTTATCATATCGAATTCTCAACACGGTACTTCAAGAACTCCGATATTAGCGACGACCATAATCATAAAGGGCGAAATAAAAATATTGAGTTTGTGCGAAATATTGTGGAGACACCGAATATTTTAATTCACGCGCCCAAGTTATTGTATATTCGCGACTTTGACTGCTGTTCGTCGGAGATGCAAAAGTTCTTTTTGCGTTTAATTGAAAAGTCGATCTCGAATGTTCGATTTATTCTGGAGATCCGCGATATATCCAAATTGAGTGAAGCCATATTGAGCCGATTCCATCTTTTACGAACAAGTACCCCCACATTAGAAGAGGCGACACATGCTTTGCGACGCGTATATCGAAAACATTGCCCTAAGCATCGTGAAGAGGATGAAGAAGAGGAAGAGCGGGTGATTCAACATGCGATTCGCTATTCACATATTTCCAACTTCACCTATGCGCCGCGTAAGAAGCACTTTTATTTAAAAGCAATGTTTGGGATTCTTCACATTTATATCTCATCGTTGGATAGTGGAAAGAAGAGTATAAGTAGCACGTCTCTTTATATTCCAACGTTGATCCAAAAGGCGATTGAATTGAAAGAGCTCCTCTTCTCCATGAGTGAGAGTACAGAGAAGTTCTTTGAGAGTATGGTTCGTGTTCGCGAGTTGATTCTTGAAATTTTTGTGAATAATGTACCGTCCAATGTTATTCAAAAGTATATGATTGATACTGGAATGGAGTATTTTCAAAAAGAGCCGAAGATACAGAATGAACTCTTTGAATTTGGAAGAAAGATTGATTCCAATACAGCGGTCTCCAATAAAGATGTACTCTTTACCGAATATTTGTTTATCTTTCTCTTCAAAAAGATTTATGACTCAAAAAAGAACGCACACAAAGAAGAGGCAAAAGTGAAAGTAGAAATAAAAGTAAAAGAAGAAGAAGAGATGAAAGAAGAAGTAAAAGAGGAGGTAAAAGAGGTAAAAAAACGAGGTCGAAAGAAGAAGGAACCTTTGGCTTAGAGGAATTTTTAGATAATAAAAGAGAAAAAGGAAGTTCATAAAAAAAAGGAAGTTCATAAGAGAACAAAGTTCCAGCTCATCGAGCCCTTGGTTTCTTATTCTTATAATGTCAAAAATTTTGGATCGTCTCTATTTGGGAGGTGAGCGCTTTTTGCTCGATGCCGGAGTGAATATTATTGTGAATTGCTCCAAAGAGCTTCCCCACTACTTTGAGAAGAGTGGTGCGGAGTATCAATATTATCGCCTACCGGTGGAAGATAAAGTGTGTCAAGATGAGATGTTAAACTTCTATCATTACGCCCGTGAATTACTTCCCATCTTATATCAGCATTATATGGAGGGAAAGACGCTCTTGATTCACTGTTTTGCCGGGATGCAGCGAAGTGCGGCGCTCACCCTCCTCTTCTACATCTATCTTCACAAGAAGAGTAAACGGGAAAAGATACGAATGAATGATGCGGAGTTTTATCTATTGATGAAGAGACCACTTGTCTTTGGATACGGAAGTGATATGCGCTTTCGAATACCTGTTACGGCACTCGTGGAAGAGATACATCAAATCGAATAATCTTTATTATTTATGATATATGATTTATGATATATAATATGTGATATATGATAAACTTCGCAATGATCCCCGAACATTGCTATAAGAGAAGTTGATTCAAGAATTGGAAAAGTGTTCTTATGAAGATGCTCGGGGATTTTTCGTTTAACATTATAAAAAGTTATATTAGAAGAAGATAAAAATGATTTATCTTCTTGTGTATGGTGATGTTACTGATCGGGAGCGCTCTTTCTTTCAAAAATCATTTGAAAAGTATTTCGGTGAATTATCCTCGTCGATTACATTGATCCACATTCCGGAACCACCCAAAGTGGGAAAGTATTATCGGATCCATGCGGTCTACTCCTACTTGCGCTCCAAAGAGTGCTTAGCTCAACGTGATGATGACGTCATCCTCTTCCTCAATGCCGCAAATACATTGGTGATGAAATCGGATAGGGAAGATGGCTCAGGACTATCGCAAATGGAGTCAGACTTCCGGAGTAGTGGGAAGGATATCTTGTTTGGGGCTTCGCCGCACTTTGAGTGGATCTACCCGGATGCAAAACGTTTTTATGATACGCAATATCAGAATCGTGGTCGCTTCAAGTACTTGAACTCCAACTTTTATATGGGATACAAATTCGCACTCTTACAGTATCTTCAATACATTGTGAGTAAATTACACTACTTCCCCAAACCGGATAAGATGGAGAGCGATCAGCGCGTATTGGGATATCTCTATTATCAAATTCATTCGAAAGATTATACGGCCATTCAGCAAACATTGGGACACTTGCGATTAGATTTGGATAGTACAGGAAAGTACTTTATGGCAAAAGGGGAAGATGGAAGTATCTTTGAACTCCTTGCGTATCATCCCTACTTTTTGCACTTTCCGGTGTCCGAACAGGAGATCCAGAAGATGACGACTCCCTGCTGCCTTGGAAGGCAGAGTTTCCTCTTGATCGCAAAGTTGAAAGATTTAATTTAAGATATAAAGTAATTTTTATTTTATTTGTTATTATTTATTTTTGGATATAATATAATTATCAATTACACTATTTAGTGTATTTAGATCGATATGGTTTAATTCACATTTTTGAATGATTGAATTAATCTTCTCTTTTTGAATCTCTTCATTTATTTTTCGTACTTTTTTACACTTTTTTTTATATAATAAATGATTTTCAATAAGTTGTTTAGATGAAAATTCACATAAACAATCATTACATTTATATTTTTGTGTCTCTTCATTATAAAAATAATTCATAAAATCATTATGATTGATCTCTTCATTTATCTCTTCTGTTTCATTGATATATATAGATAAATTATTTCTATCAATGACTTCATCTTTTTTTAAGTAAATCTTTTTGTTTTCCGATATTTTAATTGCCTCTTCATACTCATATTTTGAATTGGACTTACATGTACTTTTATTCTGAAAATGACGTTTTAAATCAAATTTATTTGATGTAATAAAATTCACACAATGATGACAAATATAATAAGTTTTATATAACATATTACCTATATTTTTATAGTATATTTTTATTTAATTTTTAAAACGCAAAACTCCTATGGTTCTCTTTTATTTCTCCTATTTTCTCTTTTTATATAAAATGTATTTAAAAAATATATAATTTATTAATATGATTTTTATATATGTATTAATGTATTTATATCAATATATGGTGCTAAATAAAACTCCTACAGAATTCTGTCTTATAGGAGTTTTTACAAAACAAGAATTATAATAATTTCAGTTAAAACATCAAAAACTGGGATAGGAGAAACAAGGTTTTCAAAAAAATAAGTTCAAAAAAATAAAAGAGTTTAAACAAAAATAAAAATCCGAAATATTTCTGCCAACTAAAAAAATCAAAAACCTTGTTTCTCCTATCCCAGTTTTTGATGTTTTAACTGAAATTATTATAATTCTTGTTTTGTAAAAACTCCTATAAGGCAAAATTCTATAGGAGTTTTATTTAGCACCATATATTGATATAAAAAGTATATAAATATTTGACAAATATAATTATATACTTTTTATAAATATTTTTATTTAAAATAAAATTAAAACTATAGGAAAAAAATACGCTTAAATATTTTATTTTGCGTATAAATAGGAAAAAAAGTTTATAATGATAGAATATAAAATAACTAAAAATGAAATATACTTATATTTGTCATCATTGTATTTCTTACCAAACAAATGATTTAAGTGATATGATAAAACATTACAAGAGAAAAACACATTGTAAATGTAATTATATATTCTCATATGATGAATCTAATTATTTATCTCGTCGAAAATATGTATTTAATATCGATACATCTAATTTTGTTAATAATGATTATATTTTTATTATAACTCATTATACAAATAATATCAATATAATCAATGATGATTATAAAAGTGCTTATTTACAAAAAGAGAAAGAAGAAGAGAAAGAAGAAAAAGAAAATTCAATTTATACTTCATATGATTCAAATCATTCATTACAGATTGAAGATAATAATTCATGTATAAAACTAAGCGAATATTCAAATGGAAATATTTTAGATTTTCTTAAAAATGTTGTATCATCGTCCATGACATCATCTTATTTGAAGCCACTTGTTTATAAGAATTTTTTACAAGAATCTTCTGAAATAAAAGAAGAGTTAGAAGAAGTATTTGAAATACCAGATATTATAACGCTTGATTTTGTAGAAAAAAATAAAAATAATCATTTACTTATTGATAAAATAATTAAAAAATATAATTCTGAAATAATTCAAATTGATATAAATAGTGAATTATCAAAAATAAAATATAATCTGATCTTGTATGACCTTAAAAAAGATAAATTTATTTGTGATAAATGTAATTCTGATTATACTCATATCAATAGTATCAAACGACACTTCAAAAAAAATACATGTATAAAACGGAAAAAAGTTATTGACATTTTGAATAATTGTAACGCAATAAACGAACATATTATTAAAAATGAAGAGTTAAAGAAAGATATATACAATACGTATGTTAACAATACACAAAATATTCAAAATAACAATAATAATAATAATAATATGAATAATAATACATATAATTTATCTATAAAAGATTTTATTCATGATAATTATGATTTAAGTCATATTACAAATAATTTTTACGCTCAAAAAGATTGCTTTTTATATCATAACTTTTTACGAGTAATTATGGAGAATAAAAAGAATCAAAATATTTATTTTTTAGATAAAGAAGCTATTATTTATACAGACCGTGGATTAAATAAAATGAGTAGTGATAAAGCAGGTTATTTAATTCTCGATAAATTAAGTCAATCATTTAGCCAATTACTCTATCGTCAAGATGATGAAACACAGAATTTCTACTCATTTATTCAAAAGTACTATTATGTGATTAAAGGTCATTATAAACATGATACAATCTTTAAAGATTATGATGTAGATCTGCGTCAATTTGTATATACTGCGAATAGCAGCTCTTTCCGTTCAAGAGATCGATATTTATCAAAGATGATAACAACTCTCCAACCAATACAAGATAGCACGAGAACAAATATGAATATTCATATTGATAATCTTCATACAATTTATACATTAAACCCCAATATTGAAGATTTTGCGTCTGTGAAAATGCGTTATCGTGATCTAAAAGATAAAGATTAAGTACAAAATCATAATCTCTCTTTTCCAAAATATTTTTTTAAGTTCAATTGAATATAAAAAAATAGAAATATAAAACAATATAAAAATAAAATAAATAATAATATTATCCAATATATCGAATCCAATCCAATGAGTTCCTATTATGATATTTTAGAGATTGAACGCAGTGCTACGGAAGAGGAGATACGAAGATCGTATAAACGACTTGCTTTGAAGTATCATCCCGACAAGAATCCCGAAAATCGCGAAGAGGCAGAAGAGCACTTCAAGAAGGTTTCCGAGGCTTATGCCACCTTAAGCGACCCCGTCAAGCGCCGCACGTATGACATGTGCGGCTCCGTGGATGAAAGTGGCGGCTCACCCTTTAATCCATTCGATGTCTTTCAATCCATGTTTCAAGGTGGAGTGGGAGTCCCCTCTTTCGCCTTTGAGCGAAACGTCGATTTGGGTGATCTTCTTGGCGGCGCCGGTGCTGGGAATGGTATCAAGATCTCCGTACATACCTTCTCCCCCATGATGGGACATATGGGATCCGTGCCACCCATTGATCTAAGCCGGATTCACGAGTATATGAGCGAGTGTGGAATCGACGTGGATGCGGAGCTTGACCGCGCCCGGAGTTTCGGAATGCCAAATATCGATGAACTTCTTCATCACGTCCAATCCTTAAAGTCCAAAATCGGTGGTACTCATGGCAAAAAGAAGAAGGTCAAGGAGGTAGTAAAAGAGATCAAAGAGCGCCCCGAAGATGTGGTCTATGACCTCTATGTATCACTTGCCGATATTTACAGCGGTGCTTCCAAGAAGGTCTCTTATCTCATCTTTAAGGATGGAAAGGAGGTAAAGAAGAGTGCGACGATTCCGCTTCAGGGAAAGGTAGTGATGCTGGAAGGCGCGGGACACAAGATGGATGGGTATAGGGAGCGAGGAAATGTGATCTTCAATATTTACGCAAAGGAGGAGTCGGAAGAGACGGATGGCAAAGATGATACGGGTTTTACGCGCGTGAATCAGTATGACCTCTTGACACATCGCGTTTTTGATTTTACTTTGGGTTCGGGTTCGAAAGATAGTGGAGCGATTTTTATTGATCTCTTTGGAGTAAAACGTTTAAAGTGTGTAGTTGTACCCAAGAAGTTTCAGAAACTCCCGTATGTGGGAGTGGTGGAAGGAGCCGGGCTCATAGGGGAAGAGGGGTCACGTGGCAATCTTTACATATTATTTTCAAATGGAAAGGTTGAAGAAGAAAAAGAGGAAGATGGAGAGTGGGAGCACGTTGAGGTGAAGAACACGTCGTATAAAGAGTTGTTTAAAGAACGACTATAAAGTTATCATTCCCATCTGCTTGGTTATTAAGAATAAAATGAATAAGTGGTGTTTTTATAATATTATTCGTTGGATTTAATCTTTGAATAATCCATAATAATTTTACAATAATACTCTTTTTGATATACATTTTAGTTTTTTCATTTGTTTTATTTATTCCAGGCTCTCCAACAATACGTCCAATGTAAAATGGTATTGGATTAGTTCCAAAATTAATACTACTTTTTTTTATAATTCTTTTTTGATTAGCACTTACTTCAAAAACACGGTTTAGATATTGAAATATTTGATATATTGTATCTATAATATTATCTATATATGTCTTAAATGGTTTTGAATTAAGTGGTATCTTTCGAACTCTACGTAGTAGTAAAGTTGTGGGAGATCTGTTTGAACTTATTGTGTCGATTGATGGACTTCTATAATTTATTGTATTACTATTTGATGTCATAACAACGGGTCGCGAGTCATTATAAATAATCCATTTTCCATTTCGAAAAGAGTGACATATATAATGTCCTCCCCTCATATTTTGATCTCCATAATGATAAATAACATCGTTTAGTTGGTATATATTATTTTTAATATAAATTTGTGTAGATGAAGTTAAATCAAATATTTTTTTGATTCTATCTTCATTTCCAGTTCCTCGATATATTGTTAATTCAATAAGTATAAACTCATTTTCATCCGGTATGTTAATTATATTATGTTTTAAATATGGATTTATAATATGATCTTGAAGATCATAATTATTTTTACGATCATTCATAAAATTTGGAATGATTTCTAATAAACTAATGTTAATAAATGGTTTTGGTGGCTCGACATGTAATGTTTTTACTTCATATGTTTCGACGTTCATTTTTTGTGTCACGCGTTCTGAAAAAAAATGTTCGAGTAATTCATTTAAATACTCTTGTGCATCTTGTTGAGTTGTTCCTTGATATACTACTACAGCGCCTGTTTCTGCGGATCCAGGCACAGATTGAGATCTACTATTTTTAGGTTGAAAACGAGCTCTCTGATTACTTCGATTACCACTTCCTTCTCCTGATGAAAGAGTATAGTATGGAGGTTGTGTATTCTGAGTCGATTCGCCTGTTGCTAAAAGTCCAAGTAAAAAATTTTTTAAATTGTGATTTTGATTTTCGGGTTTAAATAATCCTGAATTACCACTATTGGGTAGAGTAAAACTTTTTAAAATGGTAAGAAGTAAATGTAACGAACTATTTCGATAACAATCATTTCCACCTTGATTCTCAAAACCACCTTCTTGAAAATTATTAAATCTAGGATTAATATTTACATTTTGTTCGTTTTCATTCGTAACATATATTCCACTTTGTAAAATTGTTTCTAATTGCGTTGTTTCACTATAACTTAATTGTGAATTAATTAAAGAATTTATATTTAGTGTAAGAGGAGAAGCAGCGCCAGGTTCAGAAGGTTCAGGAGCTGGAGCTGGAGCAGCAGGTGGAAGAGGAGCAGTACCCTTTTCTTCTATCTTCTCTTCTCTCTTCCCCTCCATTAATACTGGATACAACTCTTTCTGTAAATTGCCATGAATCGTCGAAAGGATCTTTAAATCGCGTAAGAAGCGCTTCTTCTTCTCTTCATTCACATTACTTCTATTCATCTCCGTCTTCATCGTATCCAATATATGGATAAAAGCATTTAGACGATCTCCGCGAGCACGAACATTTTCATTTATATTTCCGCCATTCGCACCATTTAAGAGGTTAAATTCCCGGAGTAAGAGAGCGCGCTTTTCGCGTAGTGAGGCAAAGTACTCTTTCACTTCCGGTCTTTCTAAAATCGCTCGAATTGCCGCAATTTTTGCTAATTCATTTCGACCATTACCAGGCGATTGAATCGTTTTTATCTCTGAAATCGCTCTTTGAACCGCCGCCGGAATATACGACTCTTGATTCTCTAAAAAGAATTTCGGAACACTCTTTCCAAAGTTGGGATCAGAGTTGGCATTTTCACTCATAATCGTTTATAAATAGAGTACTATTTATAAAGTAGATATAAAAAGAGAAGAATGATACTTATTTTTCATTAGAGAAGAATTGAAATATCTTTTCACGCAATCTTATGTACTTACGAGCAAGATAGAGAAGAGACTGATATATAATATTCATTCTTTCTTTATCATTTTTTGTTCTACTATCTGCTTTTTCGTATAAATCTTCATATTCATCTAACTTTTCTTGAACCAATTCGACGAGATCATACAAGACGGCGTATAAGAGGAGGATCGATTTGGAGATGGGTTCTTCTCCACTTCTAACAGATATATTTTTACTCCGGATCATCTTTTGAATCGCACTCTTTACATCTCCTCCACTACCCTTTATTTGATTCAGTTCTTTTTGGATCTCTCCTACAACACGTTGAAGATTCGAATGATTGGCAATATTTCTTCCTTCAAAGACGCGGAGGAGATCATCCTTTTGTAAATTGACAAGAAACACTTTCCGGATCACATTCATAAATTTTTCTCGTTCCTCTTCTTTTATCACTTTGTTATTACTCATGCCTGTTAAAATATTTTGATTCTCCTTTGTCATATTTATATTTTTCCTATTTTTCCCATAAATTGTTCCACTCATATTTGATAAGAGAGATTACTATCTTATCAAGAGAAAAAGAATCATATATATGCTTATTTATTTAACACTTTGGATACGGTCTTCTTCGCAGAAGATGCGGTTACCTTCTTCACTGGACTCTTCTTCATAGAAGAAGGTGCTGTGGTACGCTTCTTTACGGGAGCCTTCTTTGATTTCGTCTTCGTAGAAGAAGGCGTCTTCGTAGAAGAAGGTGTTGTGGTACGCTTCTTCTTCGCAGATGCAGTGATGGTCTTCTTCTTCAAAGATGTGTCAGTAGTACGCTTCTTTACTGTGGTCTTCTTTGCCTTTGTCGCCTTTGTCGCCTTTGTCGCCTTTGTCGCATTTGTCTTCGTAGATGTTGTGGTACTCTTCTTCTTCTTCTTCGCAGAAGATGCGGTAGTGGTACTCTTCTTTACCTTCGTAGTGCGCTTACGGCGGGTGCCACCACGCTGGGTTAAAACTGGGTTAATTTCGTTAGAAAGTGTTTGGATAAGTTGTCGATAACCTCTTATAGTAAGATTATTATCTTCAGATTTTTTTTGTGCTGCGGCAAGTTGTCTTTGTAAATCCTCAACCTGCGCTTTTAAAGCTGTCTCTCTTCCCGCTGCTGTTGCCAGGTCTCTTCTCAGTGTTTCTACGGTCGCTTCCGCTTCGGTTGCTCTGGCTTCAGCAGCAGAGGCTCTTGCGGCTGCGGCTTCCAAAGCTTGAGCTGCGGAAGCAGCAGCTGCATTAGCTGCTTTTCGTGCATCTCCTTGTGCAGTCTCCCTTGCTGCTGTAGCCGCTGCTTCTGATGAAGCCTTAGCTGCTGCTTCCGCCCGGGCTAATGCCTCTTCCGCTGCTCTCTGCTGTTCTTCTGCCGCCGCTCTCGCCTCTGCCGCCGCTGCCTCTGCTGCTGCCAGCGCCGCCTCTTTATTTCTGGTTGCCTCTTCTGCCGCATTCAATTTTTCGCGTAACGCTTTGATTTGTTGTATTAATTCTCTAACTTGTTCTGAAAATCTGTTTCGAATCTTATTATTTTGTGTCCGATCTCCTGCTCCAGTTGGTTCCATCTTCTTTTCCAAATGCGTTCTCTACAATAGGATGAGAGAAAAAGTGAAACGCACGCATTTATTTATCTTCTGAATGTCCGCAAAGGAGGTAATTCTGCTGATCCCGCCCCTGCTCCTGTCCCCACTCTTGGAGGAGATATCTCTCTTCTTATCCTTCTCACTGGCGCCGCTCCTGTACCGGTAGCTCCATTTCCGAAATCGATCTCTCCCAACCTATACTTTTTATAAAACTTCCTAAATAAACTATTACGGTTTCCAAAAGTCTTCCGTAACGCGCGCGGAATCTTTCCTTGATTTTCCCGAATCTTTCCTAAGATATCTTGAATCTCTCTTGTGATATTAACAATCGCGTTTCGTTGTGGCGGATTTCCTGGAAGAGCCGCTTCAGCAGCTTGTAATTGGGCGAAGAGTGCGGAGAGTTGGTTGAGATATCTGACAAACTCTTCTTGTTCTCGATCACTGTAGTTGGGAATATGGGAGTTAATGTAGCCGTAGAGAGGGATTTGTGTTCCATTTGGATTTTTAAGATTTTTGAAAAATTCATAAATTTCAACTCTTACACGATTGATCGAATCCATAATTTCAAGAATATTTCTAATTCGTTGTTGTAATTCTGGATCCACTTTTCCTTGAGATCTACGTGTATTCATCTTTCCTTTAAAATTTTCATAAAACTCTTCTAAACGATGATAAATGAAATCATTGATCTTTGAAATCCAATTATCAGGTACTCTTGATTTAAATGCTTCAATACTATCATATAATTTACAATTATCTCGACTATATGGATCACAATATAAAAGTTTATTGTATAATTCAATATGTCTAAATAATAAGGTAAGTTGAATTATCAATTTAGTATTTCTCGAAAGTATTTCAAAACTTCGTGTAATATGATTATAAATTACTTCTAATAATGGGTTATAATTAATGGTATTACCTGCTTGTTCGATAATATCTTGAATCGAAGGTGTTTGATTATATACATTTGTGTTATCAAATATTTTTCCGATTTTTAATATATTTGTTTCATTCATTGCGCTCTCTAATAATCCTACAATTTCACCATAGTAGTTACGATTTTTACCTAAATTCGCAGGTTCTACTGCGGGTGGGATGGGCTCAAGTGTTCTATTCGATGGTAATACTCCGTATGATCCTGTTTGATGTTCTTTTAATTCATCTACAACAGCTACACTATCACGAACATTTTTAATAAAATTATAAATTAAATCAAATTGTGATTGATATTGTGTTCCACTCCCTGGTTTTTCCATTAAAACTTTTGTAGAGTGTATTTTAATTTTATCTTTATTTAAACCACTTGCCTTTTCAACATTTAAAAATTCTCGAATAAACTCGTATATTTTAGAATGATGTATATAGAAGAGTGTAATAAGTGGATTTTTCTCAATAATGGTTCTATTATTTTTTCTTGATATATAACGTTCTTTATTTGCAGAGTATCGAAGATTATAAATAGATACATGATAAGCAAAAATATTAATAAATAACATTTTGATCTTCTTTGTGAACGTACTTCCTTCCGTATTAATCGAACTTTTATCAAAAAGAGTGTATAAGTATAACAGTTTTTCAAAAAAGTTTTCACTAAGCGGTTCATTATCTAAATTTACATTCATAATTGGTAGATTACTGTTTGTTGTACTTAAAAATCGTAATGCTACTGGCATATTTTTAAATGGATTATTTTCAGCACGTACTCCAGTTAAAAAATCATTATGATAGAGTGGTAGTATAAATTCATTAAAAACTTTTTTCATTAAAATAATTGGATGAAAAGGTTGTTGAGCTATCTTATTTTCTTGACTCATACTTGAAAAGTGGTTTGAACTATTTTTGATAAAATCTTTGAAACTTAGTTCATTATCCTCAAAAAGAGGATTGTTTACATCTTTTGATTCATCTAACAAAAATCTTGCTATATATGTAACAAATGCTGGATCCTTTAATTTTGATTCAATAAATCCTACACTTCGTGAAGAAACCGCACCTGCTCCAGCACCGGCGTTAGCAGGAGAAGCAAGTGCGCTCGAAATAGGTGGTAATGGGGCAACTGCACCCGCACCTGCTCCAGCACCGGCGTTAGCAGGAGGAGAAGCAAGTGCGCTCGGAACACGTGGTAATGGGACAACTGCGCCCGCACCTGGTCTGCGTGTTCCATGTGTATTCATATTTTTAGAGGGAACTCCTCTTTGAATAAGTGACTTATATATGTTTCCTTTTTTCGGTTTTACTTGAGATGGAAGTAATGTACCATTTTCACCTGTAGATGGTACTCTTCTATTATTTCGTCCTCGTGGATGTCTCCCATTATTTTGTGGTGTCACTGGAGCTGCTGATACAGCTCCTGGTAAAATATTTCTTCCAGGAGTTCTTCGTTGCCCCTGAGTCGAATTTCCATATGGAACACGCCCAATTCCAATCTCACTACTTCTTCCAGGTCGTAATGATTGAGCTACACTACTTGGACGTGGGTCTCCGGTTATTACTCTTCCTCTGCTTCCTGGTGATGCTGCAGCAGCAAGAGAAGGCGGAGGTGTTGCTGGAGGTGCGGCAGCAGGTTGTGGTGATGCTCCCCAAGCACTTTTTACACCACTTCCAGCAGGTGGCGTTCTACCTTGATTACTTCCTCTTGATCTTCTTTGATTACCATTTTCTCTTCCAGTACCTTCATTTACAGCACCTTCATTCGGCCCATTTTCATTCATCTTATAAATATAAATCTACTCTATAATAGAGGAATATTAAAATATATATCATGAACTCTTCTTTTTTACATCCCAAATCATACTTGTATACCTTTTTCCAAAAACTCAATATACTCCATCAATCATTCCCGCTTCCCAAGATCGCGACTTCCATCCTACCTATCTCTTCGAATGCGCTGGATGATATCTCCTTCTTAGCTCCGGAGATCAAAACGTATATTGAAGAGACCTATACACACTTCCACGTTTTTCAATATCATCATACAACATTACGTATTGCTGGAAAATATTCATCCAAAGAGGCTCAATATCTCTTTCGTATTATCCTTCTTCTTCAGAACTTCTTTGAAAAATCAAATTGTACCTTGTGCGTCTCCTATTATCCCACCCCCTTTCGCAAAGAGCTCCTAAATTCCTCTAAGCCCACGCCCACTTCTTCAAAGAAGAGTGGATTAACGCCACGAGAGGTGAATAGCGGGGTCACCTTTTTAGAGCCTCGGGAGCATCAACATAAGCACAATGGTGAAGTGGTTGTCTTTCGAAAGGAGGAGCATCTTAAAGTCTTAATACATGAGTTGATCCACTCTTTTCACTTGGATTATGAGTTGGTGGCACATAGTCGGAAGACGCAGCGTGATCTCTGTACGAATTATCCGATCTTATTAAATGAAGCTTATACGGAGTCGTTGGCAACGCTCTTTTACATCTACTTCTCTTTGCCGCCTTTTCTCTTTGCTGCTACTCTTTTTAAGAGTTTATTTAAGAAAGAGTTAAAGTATGAGTTGGGAATGGCAAAGAAGATCTTAAAGTTAAATGGAATGAACGCGCGCGATCTATCGTCGATTGTGAAGGAAGATGGATCATGTAAAGCGCACTTTTATCAACACACAAATGTATTTAGTTATTATCTACTTAAGCCGTTGCTCTTGTATCATATGGACTTCTTTGACTTGTTTATGAAGAAGCATACAAAAAATGGTAAGGTGAAGAAGAGCGGTGTAGATGTATTGGAGAAGTTTGTCTTCTCGATTTTAGAAGACGCTTCTGGATCTTTTATTCAAGATATCGAGAAGAGTCAAGTGAATCGAAGCAAATCTCTCAAAATGTGTAAGTGAAAGGAACCGGCTGGTTCCTCATTCCAAAGTCGAAACCTCCCGCTAATAAAATAATATTTATTATGAATTTCCTCTATATCCAGTAGGAACCTCTTCGGGCTCATTCGAAGAATGAGCTGGAACTTCGTTCTCCTACTCTACACAAGGTTTATCGATCAACCCAAAGGGTTTGATCGATATCCTCCCGCTAATAAAATAATACACAAAATATATTTGTTCCCCGAACATTTATGATAAAAACAATTTCTCAATTCTTGAAGAAGATTATCTTTATATCAATTGTCAGGGGGTAACTTGCGATCTTTACCTGAATTCCCAATATATATATCAATAAGATATCAATAAAATATCAATAAATATATCGATATTTTCCGCATGTCCCCGAACATTTTCTATAAAAAACAATGATTCAAGAATTGAGGTGATTATCTTTATAACATTGTCCGGGGGAACATTTGCGATCTCAAAAAGAGAAAGAAGAGAAAGAAGAGAATTAAATTCAAAAAGAGAGTTCAAAAAAAAGAAAGAAGAGAATTAAATTCAAAAAAAAAGAGAAAAAAGAGAATTAAATTCAAAAAAAAGAGAAAAAAGAGAATTAAATTCAAAAAAAAGAGAATTAAATTCAAAAAGAGAGTTCAAAAAAAGAGAAAAAAGAGAATTAAATTCAAAAAAAAAAGAGAATTAAATTCAAAAAAAAGAGAATTAAAAATAAAAAAGAGGAAAAAACGTATATTTTTTTACCCATTTTGGAATCAAAAAGAAGGATCTTTAGTCAAATTTACCTTTTTGAGTAGCGTCTTTTTTTATTAGGTAGAATAAATACATGATTTTAAAGATGCGTACCATACATCGTCAGAGAAAATAAATAAGAATCATTTAATCAAAAGTACCTAAAAAGATCATTTGCTCCTCATTTAGAGTAGTGAATAAAAAAGAATTAAAAAGTATAATACTAAATATTTTTCATTGTAGCTACTTTAAAATAAAACAAAAGTATAAGACTGAATATGGTAATATATAATTAATTAAAACAATTTAATCAAAAATACCTAAAAAGTTGCTCCTCCTCCTCATTTAGAGTAGAATTAGAGTATTTGCTTTTGCAAGTTGGGGCAAATTATCGGATTTGGGTCGTCCTAAAAAAACAAATCTTTTCTTCGACCTTTTTTTTGAAAAACTCTAAAACTACTCTAAATGAGGAGGAGGAGCAACTTTTTGGTATTTTTGATTAAGCTTATTTTTAATTATTTTTCATATCATACTATGGTAATGTATAAAAACGAATTAAAAATATTTACTCGACAAATATTTTTAGTATTATACTTTTTAGGAATTTTTTATTCACTACTCTAAATGAGGAGGAAATGATCTTTTTGGTATTTTTGATTAAATGTAAAGACATATATTTTTATGGTTATCTATGGTAATGTGATTTTATATATTCACTTTTTTCATATGACTGAATAAAAAAAGTATTCGTTTATTTCTCTATTTTTAATATCTTTTTGTAAAATAGAAGAGAAAGAGTTTTATTTAGAACCTATACCATAAAATCAAAGATGCGAATTTGCCATCATTGTGCTGATTATATGACGGAGTCGATTGGAAATATGTCGAAACATTTTAAGATCAAACACCCGTGCTCTTCGAATACTCTTTATACGTATGAGGATGCGGAGAAGTTGAGTAAAGACCGTGATTATCTCTTTATGATTGACCGGAGAAATTTGGAGTTATCGGATTATATCTTTATTGTTACATATTATACGAACAAAGAGAATATTATCAAAAAGGGATTTAAGAGTAAAAAGTTAGTGGAGGAGAATGAGAAGATCGAGATGGCAAAAGAGGAGGAGGAGAAGAGTTTTCAAAAGCATGAGTGTCCGAATTGTAAAAAGCGCTTTTGTGCGAAGTATAATTTGGAGCGTCATATGGAGAATCCAAATGCGTGCGTTCGAAAAAGTTGTTTGAAAGAGATCAAAAAGAAGAATCAGGAGATTATTCAGCAGATCCAACATAATCATAATCATAATAACTTTTATACTACCCAAAATATCCAAAATATCAGTAATAATAATAATAATACAAATCATAATACTTATCATGTATCGATTAAAGATTTCATTAAAGAGAATTATGATTTAAGTCATATATCGAATGACTTTTATGCGCGGAAAGATTTCTTCTTATATCCGAATTTGTTGCGAATGATTATGGAGAATAAAAAGAATCATAATATCTTCTTCTCTAATGGAGAGGCAATTATTTATACGGACAATGAGTTAAATCGGATGAGTAGTGATAAAGCAGGATATTTGATACTCGATAAGTTAAATAAATCATTTAATGAGATCTTATATCAACAAGATGATGAGACGCAGCAATATTATCACTTTATCTCGAAATACTATTATGTGATTAAAGGGCATTATAAACATGATACAATCTTTAAAGATTATGATGTGGAGGAGCAACAATTTGTATATACGGCAAGTAGTAGTCTATTCCGGTCACGGGATAAGTATTTGGCAAAGATGATGAGTACATTGGATGTTTGTAAAGATAGCGCAAAGAAGCATATGTACTTTAATATTGATGAAATACGAAATATTCCGACCTTAAATCCAAATATTGAGGATTTTGCTTCGGCGAAGATGCGATATCGGGATCTCAAAGATTGAAAGGAACCTAAGGTTCCTTTCGAACCTCCTCATTAGGGGAGTTCCTCCCCTAATAACCCCTTTAAAAATAATTATATTTTTAATTTTCCTCTATATCCAGTAAGAACCGGCTGGTTCCTACTCTACCTCCCGCAAAGAGAGAACGAAGTTCCAGCTCATTCTACGAATGAGCCGGCTGGTTCGCAAGGCTTATCACATCAACCCTCATATATGAAGGTTAGATGTGAATATCCCTTTTAAACCCTCCCGCTAATAAAATAATATATATTATGAATTTCCTCTATATCCATTTGTTCCCCGAGCATTTTCTATAAAAATAATGCTTCAAGAATTGAGATAATTATCTTTATGACATTGTCCGGGGAAACTTGCGATCTTTACCTGAATTCCCAATATATATCCAATAAGATATCAATAAAATATCAATAAAATATCAATAAATATATTGATATTTTCCGCATGTTCCCCCGATCATTTTCTATAAAAACAATTTCTCAATTCTTGAATGAGTTGTTTTTATGACATTGTCCGGGGTAACTTGCGATCTTTACCTGAATTCCCAATAGATATATCAATAAAATATCAATAAATATATTCATATTTATATGACATTCATATTTATATGACATTCATATTTTTATGACATTCATATTTATATGACATTTATTTATGATAAAATGATAAAAGAGAGAGAAATGATAGATAGAGTTTTTATTTTGTTATAAATTTAAAAAAAGTATTTTCTCTCTGATAGTAGAGGAAAGAGGCATAAGAAGAGTAATAATCGTACATATTGTAAATTTTCGCTTTTGTAATATAATTATATAGTATAGTATTATAAAGATGGGTATTAAAGATCTTAATAAGATTCTTCGGAATAAGTGTGTAAGTTCCATCAATCAGCGCTCCCTTTCTGCCTATATGGGCTATCGGGTCGCCATCGATACATCCATCTTTCTGTATAAATTCATGTATGTATATGGAAACGTGATTGATGGTTTGGTACGTTTAACCGTAACGCTTCTCAAGAATGGTATCTTGCCCGTCTATATTTTAGACGGAAAGCCCCCCAAAGAGAAGTCGGATCTCCTCAAAGATCGCAAAGAGAAGCGCGAAGATCTCATCTTGGTAACCAAGGTTCTTCGCGACCTTACCGACGCAAAGGATGAGAATCCCGAGCTGAAGGACGATGAGTTGAAGGAGAAGGTCGAGGAGAGTGTCAAGAAGAACGCCAAGAAGGATATCGAGAAGGGAGCGGAGTCCTCTGTACTAAGCGCCCAAGATTGGGAAATGGTGAATAAAGGAAGCGTAGAGGAGCTGACAAAGCATCGTGAAATGATGGAACGGAAGATTATTCACATTCGCCGGGAGCATATCGAGGAGGTGAAGGAGCTGATGCGACTGATGGGAGTTCCTTGTTTAATCGCGCAAAGTGAGGCGGAGTCTCTCTGCGCGGTGCTCTGTAAGCGGAATATTGTGGATGCGGTGCTCTCCGAGGATATGGATGTGTTGGCAACTGGCGGAAAGGTGTTGCTGAAGAACTTCACGATGGAGAAGGGCGGAAGTGTCACCGAGGTTTGTTTGGAAGGCGTGCTGAATGAACTGGAGATGAAGTACGACCAATTCTTGGATATGTGTATCTTGTGTGGATGTGATTATACATCGAAGATTGGAGGAATCGGCCCGATGCATGCGTATAAGTTGATGAAGCGATATGAGTCGATTGATGCGGGAATGGCGCATATCCAAGAGAAGTTTAAGGTTCCGGCGGATTTTGATTACATTACGTCGCGAAAGCTCTTTAAAGAGGCGTGTGCTACCGATGATTTTGAAAAGTACAAGTGTGATGTGCTACAAACACCGATGCTTTATAAAGAGTTGATGGCATTTATTCATGAGAAGGCGCCAAAGTTGAAGGGGAAGCCACTGGCGGATCTGGAAGAGTTATCCAAAGAGTACAAGAATGAGAAGAAGACGACTGGAACCAAAGTGGATCTGACGGAGTACTCCTCACTCCTTCCCATTCTTCCTCCCGTAAAGACAAAGTACCAACCGACCATTGATAATTACTTTCGTTTAACGAAATCATAATCATTATCATTATTTTGTTGTCATTCTCTTTTTTTTACATTTTATCTCTTATTGATTTGTTAAAAATAACTTTTTTAACAAAATATATAAATCATGATGATTCTTTTTAATGCTTGCGGACAGAGCGACGCTTCTTTCCCTTCACACTCTTCTTGCGACGACGACGCGCACCACCGGCTTGATCTTCTTCACCAGTACCCTCAACAAGAGGCTCCTTAGCAGCATTCGATCCATTACCAGCAGCTCCAGCACCATTAGCACCATTACCAGGAAGAGCAGCTCCAGCACCATTAGCACCATTACCAGGAAGAGCAGCTCCAGCACCATTAGCACCATTACCAGGAAGAGCAGCTCCAGCACCATTAGCACCATTACCAGGAAGAGCAGCACCAGCTCCAGCTACATTACCAGGAAGAGCAGCATTGTTACGGACATTCGATCCACGACCATTCGGTCCTTTGGTAACACCCATATTAGGAAGAGTTACATTAGCACCCGAAGCAAGAGCACCCATATTAGGAAGAGTTACATTAGCACCCGAAGCAAGAGAAGATAAAGCATTCATATTAGGAAGAGCGGCAACAGGAGCATTTACTCCATTCTTCTTTCCATTCTTTCCGAATAATTTGTTGGTCTCATTGGCACCCAGAATACCGGCAGAAAGGGTTTGTAATGCGGCTAATTGGGTTTGGATGTAGTCGCGCACAGCAACACTATTTACTTGAACTTTTCCAGAGTTTGCGTTCATTTTTGAAAGATTGAATTTCTACTTTTAACTCTTATTTTTTATAAAATCGATTTATAAAAAATAGATATGATTCTATTTCATTTTTTTTACTTTTTTTCCTTATACTTCTTTTTATGGGTTTTTGTTTTTTTGATATATTAATTTATTATAAATAAAACTCATCTCCCTAAGCGGGGAGGTTTGTCTTTGAAATGAGGAACCGCAAGACGGTTTCTTAGGCGGTAGCAGCAGGAGCCGCCACAGTCGCCTTAGGGAAGTGGTTCTTCAGACGGCTTTGGAAACCGAAGAGAGCTACAACCTCACCCTCAGCGCTCGAGATGAGCTTGCGGAGCTTAGCATCAGGAAGGAAGGTCTTCTTGTCAGCAGGGTTCTTCAGGTTGTTGGCAGTGATGTAAGCATTAATCTTCTTAATGACATCAATGCGGCTCAGTTGGGTGCCATGAGGAACCTCCAGGAAGTCGCAGAGCTCGTTCGAGATGGGAGCAGCCTTGGCAATACCGCTCAGAGGGCGGGGCTTGGAAGGATCTTGGACGCGCTTCTTCTTTTGGCTCTTCTCAATCACCTTCTTCGCCTCCTTTTGCTCGCGGAGCACCTCCTTTTGGAGGACGCGGAGGTTGGTTTGAAGGGTCTTCATCTCACCTTGGAGCTCGTTGAATTGAGCGATGAGCTTCGAGAAGAGAGCCTCAGTGTTCGAGGTAGCAGCTTCAGCAGCAGCACCGCCCTCCACGACGGGAGAAGCAGTAGCCTCAGTAGCAGCAGCTACAGGGGCGGGGGCAGCAACAACAGGGGCAGGAGCGGCAACGGCCTCAGGGGCAGCAGTCTCAGCCTTCTTTACCACCTTCTTGACTACCTTCTTCTCGGTAGCAGTGGCATCAGCAGCGGGGGTAGCAGGGGCGGCGGCAGCAGCAGTGGGAGCTTTCGCAACAACCTTCTTGGGGGCAGCAGTAGCAGTGGTAGGAGCCATTTTTAACTTTCTACTAAGTGGGTATATAAAATTGAGAAAATTTAGACGCGGTGCTTTTTCTAATTCTATATGTTGAAACTCCTTTAAGTTCATAGGGTGGTGTGGTGAGAAAAAAATGGAGAAGAGGAGCTAAAAAACGGGTGATCTCCTCTTTTTTTATAAAAAATAAAGAAAATATGAATATTTTTTCCTAATGTTTTTGAGTAAAGAGCGCAGGCAACATGTTTAATGAGGAAGAATTTTTCCTATACTTTTATACTTTTACACTTCATCGAAATAGTTTGAAGAATAAAAATATAAAAGAAAGGTAGAGGTGATTCAAAAAAAATGATAGATGTATCGGTTATGGAGAAGGCCAATGAGAAGGTCGTCTCTACCTTCTATGATAACTTTATTTATATGTTGATCTACTTTGGAACACTTGTATATATATACGGTTATTTAGAGAAGAGTACAAGACCCGAAAATGACATTACCGCAATGGAGAATCAGTGGATGTATCTTCTCTTTATCCTCTTCTTCTCCTACTTTGTTATCTTCCTATGGAGCAAAGGAGGGTCATGGAAGCATCGCATCTTTACCTTCATCATCGCACTCTTCCTACTCTTCTATGGTATCTACTACAAGAGCGTTGCTACTACAAACCATAGCATACTCTCCAAATCCTTTATTCTTCCTTATATTTTCACCATATTACTCTTCACACTCTTGACAAAGGTCTCTACACTCCGAAGATATATCTTGGATCCACTCTTATCCAGTGTCGATACCTTTAATCAAGTATATGAGAAGTTAGGCGGATTACTCTTTTCGCTCTATATTATTATGATTGTATATGTGATCGTCTTCCGGCAATATAATTATAATACACCCAGCTCGAATACATTTCAACCCTTAGTACTCGGCCCTATTCTCGTCGTCTCACTCTTCTACTTTATTGCCAAATTCGTCATTGAGATGGGTATGGTAAAGAAATATAATATGACAAATGTGATGATCTCCCTTTATCTCCTCTTCAGCATCTTTGTATGCTTCTACATTTATACATTTATTGTATCTCTTCAAAAGTTATCCAAAGAGAGCCCCGCAACTCTTATTGAAGAGAAGAAGCGTGAAGAAGCGTTTGAAAAAGCTCCATTCTTCGAAAAGTACACGTCCAAATACATTGTATGGGTCATCTTAGGTTATTTGATCCTCTTATATTGGATCCGCGACATCATCCAATGGGGGCGGGGAAGTGCGGCTCTCTATCTATTCATTACAATCATGTTAATCTATACATCCAAGGTGGTTGTGAATACACAGAGCCCCGCGGGCGGAGCACTTAGCGCACTCTATCTGGTGGAGTGGCTCTTGACAACAAAGTTGAGATGGCACTCGGTATCTCATTTGTTGGATATACTTTTCCGTGGAGTCGAGATACGAAATAAAGACGCCCAGCGAATGCCAGAGATGATCGTCCAGGGGTAAAGAGATAGTAAAGATATAGTAAATATATGATTTATTTATAATATTTTTATTTATAATATTTCATAAATAAAAAATGGATATAGAGGAAATTCAAAAATAATGTTGATTTATAGCGGGAGGGTTCGAAAGGGAACCGAAGCGGTTCCCTTTCTTAGGAGGAGTACTCCACGCCCGCCAATCCGTCGAATATATTTAATATATTATAAGAGAGCGCATATACGGTAATAATGGGATCCACCAGCTCTTGGCTAATTTGTAAATAGAGTTGTTTGCTGGAGAAGGCGCTCATATTACAAGCGCCGGAAGGTTGCCACGCTTCCGGTCGAAGCGCAAATGGATAGGTATAAATATAATTATTTGGTGTAGATGTATGATACTTCATCGGAAGGACTTGTCGATAAAAGATATTATCTTTCATCTCTACAATCGTACTTCCTTCCAGTAAGAGTTGCGCCCGTATCATGGGGTCGCTTCCATTCACTTCACCATTTTTGAAAGATTGTGTGCTAAAGTTAAACCACTCGTTTCCACCGTATGGATAGACGGAGAGTACTGAACTATTTTGAATCACCCATACGAGCTCTTTGACTGGGTGGTAAAAGTCTAAATCAAGTGTATGATTCAAGTTGGGAGCAGCACTTCCCATTGTTAGAGGCCCATTGGACGATAATGATTGAGCGTCGACTTGAATCTGTTCGATTAAATATTGGTGAGGTTGCGACGCAAAGGCAAACTTCTCCTCTTCATCCAAATAAATATAATCGACCTCTAAATGCCCGCTATTGATATGAATTGTCGCTAAATCATTGGGATTCATCGGATTTCCATCGGAAGAGATGATGAGTTCATCCACGGAGCGGAAGAGGAGATTGATCCGTACTGCGGCGGATTGGAGGGCAACAAGGGGAAGGGAGAGACCAATATTTTTACAAAACCAAAATTGAAGAGGGACATAGAGATTTAAAGCTTCATCATTATTTAGATTAATCGGTGTATCACACTTTCCAATCAACGAGTTGAAAGCTTGGCGCTTACTTGCGTCAATGGTAAGTTCGCTCCAGATCTCCATCCATAAACCATATTGACGATCCACGACAATATCACCGATCTCAATTTCGACGTACTTAATCATCGCATGTCCGACGGAGTTGACCCAATAGTAGGAGATCTCATTTCCTTCCGGGTCTTGGTATGCGTACTCCTTGAGCGAAGGGAGCTGGACGTGTAGGTAGATTTGGTTAATCATCTCAGCAATCCGGTCAATTTGACAAAAAACCTTCTTTCCGAAATCGACATTTCCGGTAAAGTATTGGCTAATATTTTCAATGGCAAAGTTGGAGTATTTGCGATATACGGATTTAAAGTAACATATATTAGGTTGTCCGATGACATTTCCGGCTTCATCATAATCGCGGCTATTTAAATATTGATCTTGTGCGCCCGTTCCGGCTAAAATTAAAAATCCAGATGGCATCTCTCTTTATACACTACTATTTATAAAGAATACTATTTTATGAATATCAATACTTTATATTTATTTATAAATATATGAATTTATAAATCTATCCATTTATAAATATATGAATTATTCTCTTTATATCCAGAATAAAAGGATATAAAGGTTTTTTTTGAAAAGAAGAGAGTTAAATAAACAAAGAAGATGTTAAAAGAGAGTAAATCACTGGATCTCACTTATTTAAAGGTGACGAGTCCTCAACCGGTATCGGAATTTACAAAGAATGATACAACTTACAAGAGTGCTTCATTACAAGTTCGTGGAGGTGTTTCGATTGAGAAGGGCTTAAAGATCGGAAATCAAGAGCAAGTGTGTAATGGAATGCTCTTTTATGACGGGGAGAACTTCTTCGGTCATAGTGAAAAGTTGGGAACTTGTTTGCTCTCGAATCACTCCATCTCTTCCGAGTTGCCTCTTCCACACTCTATTTTTGAAAATATGCCAGTAAAAGCCGCGCCAAAATATACTATTACTGCCGCCCAAAATAACTTAACTAAAAGTTCATCTCAAGAAGTCATTGGAACACGTGATGAAGAAGAAGAACCGATTTTAAAGAAGAATATTGTGGTGGATATTACGATGAAAGATATTAAGAACTTTTATATGATAATTCCTCAAATATATCAAAGTACGAATTTTGAATTACACGTTACCGTATCTTTTCTCTTTGATGAAGCTTCCTATATTGAAGATGCTTCTCTTCATATTCTTAATCAAACACAGAAACCTCTTACTCTCTCTATTGGAAATGATTCGCGATATGTGTATTATGAAACCGGATTTCAGAGCACGATTCGCGAAAAGTGTGTTGGAATGTATGAGTTAAAACGAGTTACTCCCCAATTCCTTCTTGTATCATCCCGCTTTTATGGCAAACACTTGTAATATCTATTTTTTTTTGTTAAATCGCGATAGATAGCGGTGAGAGAGAAACCGTAATATTATCAATATCACGATGATACTCATAATTGAGTTGGTATGTATCCTCTTTCACTTTTACCAAGAATGCGGCAGAGTACGCAAAGTGTACTCCATCCTCGGTGGTAAAACGAGTGGATATGTTGGCAATGTAGAGGTCGCGGTAGTAGTGAAAGACCATGGGAGTTTCACCAAAAAAGATGTCAATATCTTCGCGTGCTTGTGCGTTAAAGTCAAGCTGGCGATATTGGGAGACGTAATGGGTGCGAAGGATTTGATTCATGGCACTCTTGTACTCACTATCGCGGTAATAACGGCGAAGGGGGATGATAGAAGAGGCAAGGGCTTCCGGTGAAAGATCTTCACTTGTATCCGTTTCCGTGGTGTAAAGAGTTTCCGAAACGGACTCCGATTCTGACTCTTTCATGGATTCACTTGTGTATTCTTCAGTAGATGATTCAGTATCGTATGGCATAATCTTGTGAATCTCGGTCTCAAAATCGCGGATGAGAGCATCATACTCTTTTACTACAATGGCACCGTGGAAAGGATGATAGATGAAAGCATAAGCCGAATCTTCGATATCATCATTATAAATGCGGTAGTAGTGGTAAAGATTCTCACTTGTTTTGACATATTCGAAGATAATTTCCGGAGAGGAGAGAGCGTGTGAAAAGAAGACCATCTTAAATATATATATGTACTTACTTCTTACTCTTCCTCTTCTCTCTATACTTCTTATAAATCACTTTCTCACTCTTTTTGATAGATACTTTATTTATCAAAAAATAAAAGTTTATTTTATCTTTTTATACATACATAAAATATTCAATAAATAAAAAATATTCAATAAATAAAAAGTTTATATAAGCTGAAAAGTTTATATGAAAAAATTATAAAATAAATAAAAGTTTATATAAGCTGGGAAGTTCATATAAAAAAAATTATAAAATAAATAAAAGTTTATATAAGCTGGGAAGTTCATATAAAAATATTCAATAAATAAAAAGAGGAGGTTCGAAAGGAACCTTAGGTTCCTTTCTTCATTGGACTAAATGAGGCAAAGCCGACGCAGCCGCCGGTGAAACCTCCACTAATGCGGTAAGCATTAACATGGCACCCAACTTCTTCTCTTCACGATTGACACCTTCGGTAATAAAGCGATTCATCTCATTTAAGATGAAATTTTGAAGCGCCAATTTCGATGGAAGTTTAGCTAAGAATGCGCGTGGCATCTCAAATGCGTATCCGTTGGATAAGATCCGCAGCTTATTTTGCATCGGCATCCCAATGCGATAATTCCAAATATCGCGCGCCGCATCATAAAAGGCCAATAGACCACGTACATCTAAATCCATAAACCACTTCGATTGCGTATAGTTATCTAACATATCCATTCGTAAAAAGATATCTACACACTTCAATTCAATCTCCTTCTCTTTGGAGAGTTTTGGCTTCTCGATCTCTAAAGAGACACCACTCTTCTTTAGCTTTTCAATATACCATTCAATACGAATAATCTCTTCGGCCTCGTAAGGGCGCAAGGTATAAGGGCACTTTGCCACAAAGTTCGCGCTTAGATTCTTATTATATAAGATATGGGTAAAGGTGCGAATATCATATCCATAAAGGTTATGGCTCTTTGCGTCATGGAAGATATAAAAGTATGTACTCGGAATATCATAAATTAGATCCATGGTTAAAATATCCGTCTTATTGGTACAACGATTTCGGCGGATTACACTCCATCGCCGAACTATCGATTGAACGCACACGATCTTATCCACATTTTTCGAATAGTACTCTTCGCGTTGATAGTAGAGAATTAACTCTTGGATCATCGAATTTTTAGAACCTTTAGCATGAATATGACTCTTTAAAATCGGATGATTTTTGATATAATTTCGTAATATGGTTACATTGAGAGCAGAACCGCGGTGATTCATAATTAAATCACGCAAATGAGCGTCATTTTGAATAACAATCTCCTGCTCCGCATCTTCTGGAACCATAAACTTCTCAAAAGATGACTTTATATCCATGGAGAGAGCATCCACCTTCTCATACATCTTTTCTTCTACCTTCTCCTCTGGAAGAAGAGGAGGAAGAGTGGAAGGAAGGGACTCTTTCACGTAAATGCGATCTTGACCGCAATTCGCATGAACTCCACAGAAGATACTATCTTCTTTACGTTTGTTTTTACACTGTTCCGGGTTGTTTTTGCTTCGTGTTGCGGAGCAGAACGTAAGCTCGATTGGATTCATTTTTTAGGACTCTTCTTCTATAAGAGGGTATAAAAGTTTTTATATCGAAACTAAATCACTTTTTCAAACCTTTACGTAATATCTTTTTTTAAAGATATTGTTTCACGTAATATCTTTTTTTAAAGATATTGTTTCACGTAATATCTTTTTATAAAGATATTGTTTTACGTAATATCTTTTTTATTTTATAAAAGAGAGAAAAAAAATGATTTTTCTTTCTTCTACTCTCTTTGACAAGGAAGGAAGAGTACAAAGTTATTTTATTAAAAGCAACTTATTTTATCAAAATGGCCGAGAAGACCTTCCCTGTGATTTCTCCTGCGAACCTTGATATTCACAACGTGAGTATCACTAAGCCTCGCAAGGATAAGAGCGGTAAGCTTGTATCTTATCTGAACTATGGTGACAAGGGTTTCATGATTGAGACCCCGACTCTTCACTCCTTTGGAGTGGGGCGCTATGAGGATGAGAAGAAGGGCATTGTTAGCAAGTATTCACTTACTTGTACTCAGCGTGCTTCGAATGGTGAGGCTGAGGAGGTGGTTAGCCACTTCTTCAACTTCCTGCGAGGCCTTGATGAGAAGATGATTGACTTCCTGATTGAGAATTCGGAGACCTTCTTTAAGGAGAAGCTGACGAACGAAGACCGCAAGGCCGTAACCAGGACGTACAAGAAGTACTCCATTATCAAGGAGAATAAGGATAGGAAGAGTGGTGAGTCATATCCTGACTCTTTCCGCGTTGCTTTCCAGACACCCAAGGATGATGCCAATACTCCTCTTCTTTCCCTGCTAAAAGGAAAGACGAAGGTAGAGGTATCCTCTTTTGAGGAGCTGATGGCACATGTTCCGAAGAACTCTTCGGTGCGTGTCGTGATTCAGCCTCGGATCTACCTTCTTGCGGATATTGCCGGTATTAAATTTACCGCCCGCTTTATGAAGGTTCCTGAGGTTTCTCGGATGGTGATGCCAACTGAGTTCAAGTTCTCTGATGAACCCGATGATGCTGCTGCTGCCGCTGCTCCCGAGAATCATGTGAATGATTCAGAGGAGGAGGAGGCTGAGGGCGAGGCCGAAGAGGAGGAGGAAGAGGAGGGTGAGGAGGTCGAGTATGTCGAGGAGGAGGAGTAATCAAATACTCAAATCCTTTTACAATTACCACTTTTTACTAAAAAATTATAAAAAAAACACAAAAATATTACAAAACTCATTTATCATTTATCATTTATCATTTATTATTTATCATTTATCATTTATCATTTATCATTTATCATTTATCATTTATCATTTATCATTTTTATAACATTTTTATTAGCGGGAGGGTTCTAAAGGGAACCGAAGCGGTTCCCTTTGTCTTAGAGGAGTTTCAACATAGAGTATTAGTAACACAACCGGATTACTTTATTTTTTGAAATGTCTTCTACCAAGCAGTTCCCTATCATTCCCTCTGCGAAGCTCGATATCAGCGCGGTATCGATTACCAAGCCTCGCAAAGATAAGAGTGGCAAACTTGTATCGTATCTCAATCACGGCGAGAGTGGTTTTATGATTGAGACCCCGACTCTTCACTCCTTTGGTGTGGGTCGCTATGAGGATGAGAAGAAGGGTATTGTCAGTAAGTACTCTCTTACTCTGACTCAGCGCGCATCCAATGGCGAGAGCGAGGAGAATGTGGCTCACTTCTTCAACTTCCTTCATGGACTGGATGAGAAGATTATTGACTTCCTGATTGAGAATTCGGAGACCTTCTTTAAGGAGAAGCTTACCAATGATGACCGCAAGGCGGTAACTCGTACTTATAAGAAGTATGCGATTGTGAAGGAGAATAAGGATAAGAAGACGGGCGCCGCGTACCCTGACTCTTTCCGTGTCTCTTTCCAAACCAACAAGGATGATGCCAATGCTCCTATCATCTCTCTTCTGAAGGGCAAGAGTCAAGTGGAGATCTCTTCTTTTGAGGATCTGATGGCTCATGTTCCCAAGAATTGTGCGGTGCGCGCTGTGATTCAGCCCCGTATTTACCTTCTTGCGGATGTTGCGGGTATTAAATTCACTGTCCGCTTTATGAAGGTTCCTGAGGTGAAGAAGATGGAGATGCCTACGGAGTTCAAGTTCTCGGATGATGGAGATGCGGAAGAGACCCAAGTTGCTGAGGCCGATGAGGAGGCTGAAGAAGAGGAGGGTGTTGAGGAGGTAGAAGATTCCGATATGGAAGAGGTGGAGGGTTAATATGGAATCATTTATTCAATAATTATCAAAATCTAATTTTTATATTTTTACTCTTTTATCATATACGTATATGATAAAATGATTATCTTTTTGGAAATTATAAAAGATATATATTTTTATAATAATAAAAATGATTGGAATTTGTGTTAGTACCATTACAATTGTATTAGGTTCATTGGGAATCGCAAACTCAATCCATAGCTTACAAATTTCCTCACATATAACATATGTGAGGAAAGTAGCAGGAATTCGTCAGAATATGATTATTATCCGCTATATGCAATGAGAAGTTCATGAATTAAAAAAAATATATAGAATGTAGATAAAATATATAAACATAATCATTTTATATAAAATAATCAAAAAAATAAAAGTAGATTTTTATTCCGAAAAAGAGTAAACACCCATCTTCATCTCACTCTTTGTCACTACACTCGGTAGTTTAATCTGATGATACTCATACACAACTCCAAATTTGTGCTTCATAAAGTAAAGTCGCGGTTGGATAATACCTCGAAGCGATGTACCCGGTACAATCAACTCCTTTAGATCATCCCAACCACTCATCTCTATCGGACTCTTCGAATTTTTAAATACATTGATCTTCGGCACCTTTCCATCTTCCAATACTTTAGGGCTGATCTTATCCGGATACGGAACACCACTCTTATCTAACTTTCCACGCACACCCGGTTCATAGATTTGACGAACTTCATCTTCACTCATACTCTTCTCAAATAAGAGCTCACTATACTTCGCACCATATACAACCATCAACTCATCAATCTTCTTTAACTCTTGAAAGAAAGAAGTGATTGTCTCTTGGGTATCGGTATAGGTTCCACTACTCATTAAGGTGATACTACGGGCGACTCTATCTTCTCCCTTTTGATACTCGGTGATTCCAAAAGGATTCTTTAAATATGGCGTTTCGACAATAAAAGGCATATCTTGATATAAAAGTACAGCGTTATACACGTTTGTTTTAGAGTGAAGTAAAGGCTTGTGAATCGTTAGATGTGTGCTTACATCCAGATCTTTGAAACGAACTACTTGTACGCCACTCTTCGACATCTTTACTATTACAAATTTTACAAAATTTACAAAATTTTACAAGTCTTATCAAATCTTATCTTCTCTTACCATTCTTAGAAATATATTCTTTATAACCATTTGATCTGGAAACGTTTATTTTCTTTAGAAAAAATAAGTAGAGAGAAATAAAAGAGATGCAAAATAATTATCTTTTAATCATTCCTAAATCACACGCAAAGTACGTTCAAGGATGGTACGACTCGATTGAAGAAGAGAAGTTTGTATTTATGTATGAGAAGGAGGAGACCTATCTTGTCGAGTATGAAGCACTTCTTCAAAAGTATCCAAATCTCCAAAAGAGTAAAATCATGAAATATTATGAGCGCTTTCACTCGTCCTCCTCCTCTACTTTCACTTTTACCGTTGATTTTGATTTATTTCAAAACGCTCTTCAAGAGTATATTCAAGAGAAGAAGTATGGACGTGCCATCGAAGAGATTTGTACCTATTTACCTACTTTAAGCAATCCCATTCAAAGAGCTATCTTATATCACTTATGGGCGAAGTGTCGCCAACACTCCGGTTTTAGTGAATATGAAGTGATTGAGCTTTATGAAAAGTCATTTGAAACATGCCCTGATTACTTTCCACCCTTTTATGAGTTGTTGGTGAAGTATCGTTTAGCCGGATTATTTCAAAAAGGTGTTAGTCTCTTTACCCGTTTTTTAAACCTCTATTCTACGCCCACTCTCTTTCAAGATAGTACAAAGTATGAAGAGTTTATTGAAAATGTGGTAAAGAAGAATCACTATTTATCCCAATCTTTATATACTTATCTCTATTATGTTGAATTTGAAGCCATCATTTGCCATATTCATTCCGCTGAAGCCATTTTATCAAGTAATCGAGAAGAGGCCATCAAACTCTTTGAAATCGCCTATCAATTATGTAATCGCATCTTATTGCGAAAAATGGTAATTGCTGACGAATCGATTAAACAGATTCAACACTTCCGCGCTCGTTGTATCGACCATCTTAAGGAGCGGTTTATCTCCTATCCTGCCGAGAAGATCCAGAAGATATGTGAACGCTTCTTAGAAATTGAAAGTGATAAAGAGAAGAAGGTGATCTTTACTGTCACCACCTGTAAGCGATTTGACCTCTTCGAGAAGACAATGAATGCTCTCATCCATTGTACCAAAGATATTGATATGATTGGAGAGTGGTTATGTGTAGATGATAACTCATCCGAAGCCGACCGCGCATTGATGAAGGAGCGTTATCCCTTCTTTACCTTTATTTGGAAGAGTCCCGAAGAGAAGGGACACGCACGAAGTATGAATATCATTCGCGATTATGTAATAAAATCAGGTTATAAATATACACTTCATATGGAAGATGATTGGGTTGCCGTTTGTGAAATGGAATATATTAAACCCGCTATCCAGATCATTGAAGAGAGTAGAGAAGGAGTTAAACAAGTGGTTCAAAATCGTCAATACGTTCAATTGATCCGACCACGTGATATTGACTTAAAAGGAGGATTCCAACGATACACACAAAGTGGAATGCGCTATATTTTACATGAATTTTATCCCAAGGGAAGTACAGAGGAGTCCAACTTCTGGAAGCGCGTGGGTGGTGGTTTCTCCGCATCGTACTGGCCGCACTACTCGCTCAATCCCAGTATTATGAGTTGCGATGTGTATTCATTACTTGGAAGTTATCGGGAAGATGTGCGACACTTTGAGATGGATTATGCTTCGCGTTTTACAAATGCGGGATTTAAAACAGCATTCTTTGACAATATTACACGACTTCATATTGGAAAGTTAATTGGAGAAGAGGGGAAGAAGAATGCGTATGAGTTGAATGAACTTCAACAATTTTAGGTTGGAACCTAAGGTTCCATCCAAACCTCCGCGTTAAGGAAACCAAGGTTTCCTTAACAATCCTTCCTTTCAATATAAAAAGTCTTTATATTCATATTTCTCTGAAAATAATGTTATAAATATATTTTATTTGATAAACTATATCAAATAAAAGTTTCTCCATCCGAGGATCGAACTCGGGATATCCGCTTATAAGAAAGAAACCTCTTCGGGCTCATTCAGCTGAATGAGCTGGGCCTCTGGCCTCTTTCGAACTTCCCGCTAATAAACCATATTTTTATTTAATTTTGAATTCATTTTATAACAAATATAAAATGAATTTTCTCCATCCGAGGATCGAACTCGGGATATCCGCTTATAAGACGAATGTGATAACCTCTTCACTAATGGAGATTAAAGTAGAAGAGAAGAGACCTCTTCTACTCTATAATGTTGAAACTCCTCTAAGATAAAAGGAACCTAAGGTTCCTTTTGAACCTCCCGCTAATTATTAATTTTTATATAAATATATTTTATCTTTTATATTTTTTTATATAAATATATTTTATCTTTTATATTTTTTTATATAAATATCTTTTATTTTATATTTATGTTAAATAAATCATAAAAATATTACTTTACATAGTAGAAGATAGAAGATGGCGCCTAAAAAGAAATCAGTCAAAGAGATCCATCCACATCTTGAAAAATTTGTATTACCTAAAAGAGAGAAGAAGAGAGAGATCCATTTTGAAAGAGTGAAAGAGGAAGAGATAAAAAAAGAAGTGAAAGAAGAGGAAGTGAAAGAAGAGGAAGTGAAAGAAGAGGAAGTGAAAGAAGAGAAGATGGAATCTCTTTTTCAAAAGATCGATTTTGAAAATGAAACATTTATGCTCTTATTTATCAAAAAGTATAAAGATATTTTTGATAAGAAACGTCAAGAAACATACTATCAAAATAGTAAAATGGCAGAAGTAATGAACCAATTATCGCAAATAATGTTTTAATGTAATTTCATCAAAAAGTTCAGGTTTATCAAAATATTGCGCGTCGTGTTTATACTTCTCGTGATTAGGCTCCAATGTAATCGCTATCTTCCAATGTGTGCTCGCTTCCCGTGCTCTTCCCGTAAAGTGATATCCCCAATACGCAACCTCATGGGGTAATCCTAAATAATTACACATCGGTTCCGCAAATGCCGAAATACGTTTTACTGAGAGTGCTGCCATTGCATAACAGAGTCCCCGTTGAAACTCATCCGTCCGCTGACAAAGTCGTGCCATCTTCAATAAAGGCTCTCGCCATCCATTAAATGCCACAAATCCGTCGTTGTACGATTGGAAAGCTTGAATATAATACTCTTTCCCCATATTTTCATAACAATTGCCGATCAAACAGTATGCGGATGAACGTTCAGGAATCCAACAATCTGGGCGGGCTACATACTTTCGCAACATTTCAATCGAAGATCCATAAAGTCCCGCAAACATCAACTCTCTTCCCAAATAGTAGAGAGTACGTGTATGATTTGGTTTCTCTAATAAATCGCTAAAGAGACCGCTCAAATACGTCCGCTTTTTCGGTTGATAATGATGAATTACCAAAAGTTGCTCTTTGGTTAGCTTCATAATCGGCTTCTTGGATTGATGCGTCAAGATCTCATGAATCCGACCTTCCCATACATCCACACTTTTATGATAAAATCTGGATATGGTGAGCTCTACTGAACTATAGATTTGGGTATATTCAAATCGCTCACATCCATTCGTAATCGCTTGGCAAATACTCTTATAATCAAACGCACCTAACGTATCGGAACCATCGAGTTGAAGTAAAATGTCATTAGTTACATACTTATGTAGCTCATTTCGCGCACGTGAAAAGTGAAAGTACGTATTCTGATCCTTTATCATTTGAATACCGCGCTCTACATCCGATTCAACCAAATACAAATCGCGGATCTTCTTCACACTCTTTGCCGAGATCGACTCCACAAACGAGTGCGTTGCCTCAAACGTTTTAAATCCACACTCTTTTGCCACTTGGAGTGTATTGTCTGTACTTCCTGTATCTAAAATAACAACCTCTCCACCATCTTCTACAAATCCGCGTAGCGAATCGCGCAATTTTGGCAAAGTATGTGCCTCATTCTTTACAATTAAACCAATCGAAAAGTTTGGCTTTTCCATTTTTTATAAATATTGTATAAATATATAGAATTCTCTCTATATCCATTTATGCGAAGTGAAGTTGATTTTGAATGATAGCCTCCAAATCTTGGAGTACATACTTGGACTTCATCATCATCTTTGTAGTATTAAAGTATTGGCGTAGCATATCGACAAAGTAGGGATTAATATTCACCATATGTTGATTGAATTCACTCATGAAAGCGTTTTCAAAGAGTTGATCCAACTCAATTCTTGATCTTGAATCATTTGAAATTTCACTTGTGTAATTTGAAATCTCTCTTTGATTTGAAATTTCTCTTTCAACAGAAGTAATAATACGATGTTCCATACTTTGAATATAATTCATCATTTGAATCACATTCTCATTGGTCGTATAACGCGCACTAAGCACATTTAACTTGGAATAAAGAGACTCAACATGCTCGTCGATTTGACGAGTATGATAATACACTGTATGTATCTGATTTTCAACCACGGAGTTTAAAAAGTCGGAAATATCATGAACTTCCTTCAACTTTTCCTCAAAACTAGCAATATTTCGCCGGAATTTACACTCCTTCATCATATCTTGAACCTTCTCCACTGTAAAGTGGTTAGGATAGGAAGATTCAATCAAGGGCAGTAGCTCATCACTATGCTTCTCATATACCAGAAATTGAAGTATCTTCTTCATATTCAAAGAGAAGTAATCATCATAATACATATTCATAATACGCTCATGATACGAGTTATGACTCGTTTCATACTTCTCCTTAAAGAAGAAGATCCCCTTTTGATAAATCTCCTTTACATACTTCTCCATGATGGAGAGAAAGAGGGTAAAAGAGATGGAGAGATCCTTTTGATACTCCGTTTGAAGATGCTTCTCCAAATCAGCACGGTCAATTAACTCATAATTCTCAGAAATATAATCAATGAGAAGCTTAATATACGGTGTATAGTGCTTCCACTTTAACTCTACACTCTTCTCATGAATCGACTTTCCACTATGGAAGAGGATAATTACAAGCTCCATCGGATGAAGATCCTGGCTTAGTGCCAGGCTCATTGTGTTGTCAATCTCATTAAATGCGTCCATGATTTACGTTCGTTTTAGTAATCTTTACGTCATCCAAGAAGAGAGTGAAATCTTATCTTCCCAAAAATCATTTTTTTATTATTTTATTAAATATTTATTACATATTTTATTTGATAAAATGATTTACGTTCATTATTTTTAAAAGTTAAAAAATGATGGATCAATTGTCATTCTATAAAAATTCTCATAAAAGAAGTACAAACGGGATGTCGCTTTCTAATGATTCGATCCCTGTGGTTGCTGCTACGGCGGCGCCCCAGGCCCGTGATCCCTCTTCGGAGGGATCGTTTGCCAACGGTGCTTCCTCTTCCGAGGAGGTGTCGATGGTGGGTGCCGCTTCCCTCGGGACGGCGGTGCCCGTTGCTGTGCGCCGGGAGACCGACTTCACGTCGGTTTTCAAGCGCGCAGCGCGCCATGCCGCATGCGTCGGGCACATTTTGTGCTCGAGCGTGGCCGGCATTGACAGGAGTGTACGGCGGGCGAAGCAGTTGGCGGAGGCCAAGTGTGCGCGCAAGCCGTCCGACCCCATCACCACGTGCGGCACGGAGCTCTTCTTGAAGACGGCCAACAAGGACGTTAGGAGGCAGGTTTTCATCGCCATGTACGGGGAGGACGGGGTCGACCCGGAAGGGTACAACCCTAACGGCTTTAAGCCAGCCAACCTCTACTATAAAAGCGGATGGAAAATATGGATCCACCGGAATGGGACGCGCTTCGACGACGAGGGGTACAACTACTACGGCTTCCACAAGGGGGGCGATGTGGGGATCCACCGGAACGGCACGGAGCGCAACCCCGAAGGTCGCGACTGCTTGGGTTTCGACCCTCGCGGCTTCGGCATCAACAAGATCCACCGTGACACGCGCACTGATCGTGACCCGCAGGGGTACGACATCTACGGCTGGAATGAGAAGAGGATCCACTACTTGACCGGCACCAATCGTGACCCTGAGGGGTACGATATGTTCGGATTTGGGGAAGACGGCTTCAACCGTATGAACTATGACAGCGAGGGGCGCGACCGCGCCGGCTATGACCGACGCGGCTTCAACCGCGCCAACATGCACCGGAACGGAACGCGCTTTGACGAGGAAGGTTACAGCGCCATGCGAGTCCACATGGACGAGTACGACGCTGACGGCCGTGACCCGAAAGGGCGCGACTATGAAGGCATTGACCGGCGGGGCTTCCGCTGGGACAAGTATGGCGTGGTGATCGAGCACGTTCTTACCCGCACACTCCTTGACGCTCGTGGCTTCGGCCTTGACGGCTGGAACAGTGTCGGGATCCACGTGGATACCGGCAACGAGTACGCCCCGGACGGCTTCAACCGTCGCGGTGTGGATGAGGAGGGCTATAACCGCAAGGGCTATAATGCCAGGGGTTACAACCGCCTCGGACGCAACATGTATGGAAGGACTCGCGAGGAGCAATTCAAGTGGGAGATGGATGAAGAGTAGAGGTGCGATAGGATGGCGGCTGAGGCGGAGCGCGAGCACCAGTACCACATGCGCACCAACTCGAGGTACCGGGAGGAGCATGAGCGGAACCCGTACTACTGAAGTGTTTGACTTTTTTAGACTTCAGCTTTCATAGGAGGGAAAACCCTCAAAAAAAATTATAAAATAATGGTATAAAATATGAAATAATGGTATAAAATATGAAAATCTTTTTCATATGATGTGGGGGGACGGATTTCAGGTGATTTGAAAGGAACCTTAGGTTCCTTTCGAACCTCCTCTTTTATCCTTTCGAACATCCTCTTTTATCCTTTCGAACCTCCTCTTTTAAAATCATATTATTCTATGAGTTGAACATAAGCATTTTTTCATTCATATGAAAATCTTTTTCATATGATGTGGGGGGACGGATTTCAGGTGATTTATAATTTTAGATAATCGGGGGATACATGGCTGTATGAAATCCTACTCTCTTATGTTGAAACTCCTCTAAGATGACCGAAAAGGAAGCTCAAATTTTTGAATAATATTTATTAAAAAAACAATGAACGTAAATCGATTTTATTCATAAATAGTACTTCATAAAATCGCGCTTCTCTTCACTCTTGGTAAAGCTCATAAAGGGTTGATACTCATAAATCGCATCAAAACCTTCACTCACTTCTGGTTTTTGATACTTACTCTGATAGATACGTAAAGCAATTTCGGGTAAAGGTGGTACGGTGCCCTTTGAACGCTCGATTCGATAATGTGCCATATGTGCGATCTCCTCTTTATGATACGGAATATACACCGCAATTATCGAAAGATCTTTATTAGCCTTCTTGGCAAGATCTATATACTTTTTTCGAATTGTTTTGGTGGCATTTGTCGCATCTATTACCAGATTCGTACTTGCTTCCAACGCACTCTTTACACATGCTTCCATCTTTCCTTGATACACATCACTCTCGCAATGGAGATAGGATTTGGCTGGTAAGAAGCGTGAAAAGGTCGATTTTCCGGAAGCGGGGCTGCCAATCATCATGATAACCTTCTGTTTATTTATCTTTTTGATTTCACGTAAAATTGCCATCTTCTTCTCCTTTCGCTCTTTTGAGAAGAAGGAGGAGATGAGTTTATGATGAGCCGGATTTTCAAATACATAAGGTACCATCTTATTTTCAAAGAACGATTCTGGAGAGAAGACGCGAATCCCACAATTATACCCAAAATAGTAGTCTGTATCACTGAAATCACCACTCCGCCCTAACGCATCGCCACAAAAGAATGAATTCTTCTTGTCTATTTTAAGTTGATAATGATCTTCATAAAAGGAGAATACACCTGTATGCGCTTTTCGATAATAATTATAACCACATGCTAAAAAGATAGCAATATGATCTTGGTTTAATCTTTTGGGAAAAATTTGATTTAACTTATCAATCATATCAGCTCTCTTCTTTTGATTCTTCGGATGTAATAAACCTCCTTGATTCGACAGAATACAGATCATATACTTCTTTTGAATATAATCGTCGATTCGGTCAATTACATTCTCATATGTATATTCAAAATCATTTCCATCTTTGGGGAAGACACGACCATTTTTGGGACGAATCAACGTGTGATCTAAATCAAAGAAAGCAACTTTTGTAAAACCCTTTTTGGGTAAAGAGTAAATAAGCTCCTTCTGAAGATCCGTCGTGAATGAAAAGTTCATCTTCTACTACTTTTATCTCTTTTTTTCTATTACATAAAAAGTACAAAAATACAAAAAACAAAAATCATAATATGTATTTTATAGCTGGAGATTTAGAAAAATGTATTTTATAGCTGGAGGTTCAAAAGGAACCAAAGAGGTTCCTTTTAGAGGTTCCTTTTAGATATAGAGAAATTTTAATATGTAAAAAGAAGTATAAAATACGTATTTACCACTTTACAAATGAACCCCCTTTTATCTGGAAATATTATAGCCGACAGCGAAAGAGAAGAAGAGATTTTAAATCATGATTTATCTAACTGCTCTTCCGGTATTCATCAAATCATTCGCTCGATGAACTTAAATGAGAACGAGTATGATGTAAATATCCACGATGGAACGATAACCTTAAAGTTAGAGAATAAAAACAATATAGACTCTCACTTTCAAATTATTCAAAATATCATCTCATACCTTTATATGCAGCAGCTTACTGGAAATATAGCCACCCCCAATAGCAGTGTAGGTGAGTTTGTGGTAACTCCCGTGGATAATCAAAACATTCCCCAAATGCACTTTTCACTCAACTCATTTATGGGTGAAGAGAGTGATAGCGACAGTGATGATGAGAATATGAATCATATTTATATTGATGAAGATGATAAGTATGATTACTTTGCGAATTGTAAATTAATTAATAAGTATTTAGGGAAACCGGAGAAGATCAAGAAGAGTGATCCGCTGATTGTAGAAGAGTGTGATTGTTATATTTGTTTTGAAAAGTATAAAGAGCACGAGTATAAAAGAGTATTACCCAAATGCGGACATACTTTCCACAAAAAGTGTGTCGATAAGTGGTTAAAGACAAAATCAACATGTCCTCATTGCCGATGTGATCTAATGGAAGATGTCAAGATGGAGGTAAATGATATTGATTATTATGAAAAAGATGAGATGACAACTTCGGGTCATGAAGGTGTTGAATTTACAGGCGTGATTGAATTTGAATTTGGAGTGATCTCCCTTTTAAGTGGAAATATTCAAAGTGGAAATATTTTTAGCGGAAATACTTTATAAAAAGAGATAAAGATAAAGAAGTTGAAAAAAAGGATTTATCTCCTCCATTCTTTCTCTTCCCCTTCTCATCACACTATACATACATACATACACTACCATGGACGCTTCTATCTCTCAAACCGATTTTATCCAAGTACTTGCCGAGTATGCGGCGAAACTCTCCCTTTCTGTGGATGCAGCGCATTATGAGACGCATTCAGAGTACTATTGGAAGAATAAGATGCAATTTATCTCCGTGATTCAAAAGAAGATTCCGGATGATAAGCTGAAGATCATCTTCCAAACTCATATCCAAAAAGTAGATAGTCAAAAGGTAGAAGAACCTACTCTACTTGTCTATCCTCCAGTAAAATTGATTCCCACCATGCGCTACTCCACTTATACATGGGCGTAAATTTTTAATTCATCTCCTAAACCTTATTTTTAATATTTTTCTTTATTTTTATCGAAATTGATAAAAATAGCTTATCTATACATCAATATATATCAATATACTTCATAACGTAAATCAAATAAAAAGATTGATTTGTAAATCGTTTATCTTTGATTTGAATCAAATTATAATACATATATATGATGATCGGAGTTCATGAAGTACGGCAAACGTTGGCTGGGGTTCAGGAGCGGTTGCGAAGTTATGTCGATATCGAGATTGAAGAGCATAAAGTGCTCTACTCCGATTTGGACGACTTTTCAAGATACGTATATACATATCTTCAAAATGATTTTGAAAAGATGAAGGAGGTTATCAAACGAAGGTACTCTCAAGAGTATATTTCACATTTTGTAGAGCTACTTCAACACAATCGAAAGTATGTCGAACTTCGTTATAGTAGCGAAGAGCAGGTTCCACTCTCGAAAATCATTGCTGATTTAACCGAGTTGCTTCAACGCTTCTTTGAAAGTGATCTTCTACACATTGATGAAGATTGCTTTTATATCATCTTGGAGAGCTATCCGGTGATTCAAGAGTGGGTGAAGAGTTATGTTCGTAATTATTCGATTATTGTCGCACATTATATTTGCGAAGTTCATTAAAAGAATTATTAAAAATGAAAAAAATTATTATAAATTATTAAAAATATTTGAATTTTTATATTAAAAATATTTGAATTACATATGTATTTCAAAATTAACTTCAACCTTAAAATGAGGATAAAGATCACCTAAATGTTCCTTAATACACTTTTTGTATTTTCGAAGCATACCTTTTGCATACTTAAATAACTTTGTATTCATTTTATCTCCTGGCACCCGATAAGTAATAAATTGTATCTTTTTACCACTTTCTTTTTTGTCGAATGTAAGACGATAGATAACAAATCCATAATATTCTCGATTTATTTTACTCATATTCAATGGATATGGGTATCCTAAAAATTTACCTAATTTTATACTAAAATCGTTACAATGTGTAAAGAGTAAAAATAGTTTCTGATTTTCTTCTGAAATAGGTTTCTTTGAAATAAAAAAAGAAAAAACTTTTTTATCTTCCCATCTTTTTACAACATAATTCATTTTGTAATAATCCAAAATACGAATAAGTGATTTTTCATGGTGTTTAGGTATATCAATAAGAACACCTGGTTTTACACTCTTCAGAGTAAGAAATAACTCGATCTCTTCTCCATGTTTCACATAACGTGAATACTTCTTAAAGTAAAATTCGTCCATATTTACTTTATTTTGTAACATATTTAGATAAAACTCTATTTTATATGAATATATAAATCAATTTTTTATATATACGTAAATCATCTGAAGAGTCGGATAAATTCTTTATTCCTCTTCATCATCCGAGTCAGTGAATTTAAAATCAGTGATCTTGGTTTGTCCTATTCTCTTCTCCTTCTTCTCGCGTGGCGCAAATCCAGATCCCACAGATTCGCGACATATTCCAAAGGAGAGTCTATGCCACGGAGAGAGTGGCTCTTTTGCCGCAATCTTTTCGCGAATCTTCGCCAAATGTTTTGCGGTCAAGTATCCCTGATTATTTTGAATATCATACTCTTTCAACTCCGGATACTGCTCCACCAACTCATGGATCCATGTATCATGTGCGTGTTTTGCTAAAATCGACGCCGCCGCAATCCCATAGTAGGTACCATCTCCTTCAATCACACACTCGTGTGGAATCTGGTTTTGGATACTTGTATTTGTATCTTTATCTTTATAATATGGAATAAACTTGTCTCCATCCACAAGGATCTTATCTACCTCCATTACCGAACGCACATTATCAATCGCTTCATGCATCGCCTCCATGACCGCCTGTAATATATTAATCTCATCAATTCGCTTATTATCTTTACTCACAATCGAGTATGCAAGCGCATGCTCTTTGATAAAGTGAAAGGCCTTTTCGCGCTGTTTCGCACTCATCTTCTTCGAATCACGTACAATCACATGAGCCGATTTCATTAACTCTTCAAAGTTGGGTGGCAAAACAACGGCACCAATAAAGGTGGAGCCAAATCCACAACCTCGGGCACACTCATCAATACAAACTTCGATTTGAGTTGGATCTTGATAAGATAAGAGATGATACTCTCTTTTCACACGTGGTTTCTTTTTATCTTCCATTTTTTATTTATATAAATGATATTCGATTACTTTCTACATATCATATGTTCTTTATATTTACTTTATTTTTTATGATAACGATTCTACCAAAGTAGCAACCGAGAGGTTTTTTAACGCGAACTCCTCCAAAAACACGCACAGCCGCAGCCTGGGAGATTCAACAAGTCGAAGACTTGTTTTTCCGACTCCTTACGACGTATATTGCCATCACCGTTCAACGTTTTGGCAAATTGAGACATGGAACATCAAATATTGATATACGTTCCTTTAAGTAATAGTTTATTCGTAAACCATCAACGTATTGATAAAAACGGGGGAGTTGTCTCAAATCCCCAAATAGTTGTTCTCAAACCGTGGAATAAGAGATAATAAATTCAAGTAGAATGAACCGTCATTTTTTTATATCAATTGATTTTATTCTTTTTTAAGATTGTTATTTTATAATTTTTTTACATTTATTTTTATTAAAAATAAAGAAGCTTACACATTGAAAGCCCATTCATATCCTTGAGCTATTTCTGCCACAATTTGAGAAGTATTTACTGGAATCTTGGAAACTTTACCATTTGGTAGCTCCACCTTCCACGTTGCCGTGCCCGCGTCAATCTTGACGGCGGCCTGAAGGCCACCGAGCATATTCAGCGGAAGCATGTCGCTTCCGTAGATCCGGCGCGGAATCACCCACACATTGCTATTAGCATTATAGTGCGGTACCAAAGCGCGAACAGCTGCGACAGCATTTCGTGTATTCTCATCTGATTCATCGCACAAAAACTCGTCCGCACTTCCAGCGCGCACAATCGTACTGACACCATAACCAATGCTTGCCATTAGAAAGGTAGGAAGCCCAGACTCCGTATAAGAGACGAGCTCAGCTACTCCTTCGGCGTTCATACGCTTAGTGCCGAGTTTTGTCACAAATGGACGCGACTCAACATGGTAAATACTCCCATCATCTACAAAGTAAATATGAAGCTTTGCATCACCTCCACCTACAGAAATAATTTGGAACTTGCCAAAGTACATCCCGTTATCAGTGTTTCGTAAAATCTCGCGCAACGTATTTACACCATGCGGACACTTCATAATCGACTTTCCTTCCAACTCGGCCTCTTCAGCCTTCGTCGGTACATATATCTCAATATTCGTATGAGTAGAGAAAATAGTCGAAAAGAAGTTTAAAAGTTCTGATGAGAGCTCGCTAAGCGGACCACTTACAAGAGCTTTTCCACTTACATACTCATCACCCATAATGCTCTTTAGATTAGAAATAAGAGTAGTTGTCTCTGTACCTACGGGTACAGAAACAATGCTATCACGACCGTTTGAAAAGCTCACGTTGTAAGTAGTTACGTTCATCTTTATGTTAGTGTTTTTGTAATCTGCTATATTTATGAACTTCTATAGATGTAAATGTATATTTCATTTTTTATTTATATTTATTTTTATAATTTTTGTATCAAAAATAAGTTAGAAGTTATCATTTACGCATACCGCTTTGAGAGTGCTCGAATCTTATTTGCATACTCCGTCGCAATCTGATACTGCTTTGAAGCCTCAACGCGATGTACTCGATGTTGTGCGAGAGCATACTCTCGCTCCATCATATAACGCTTACGTAGCTTAATATCATATAGCACTTGGCTAAAATAAAATCGCTGAATCTGCTCCTGTGCGTAAATAAACGCATCTTCCTCCGACATACGAAAATGATTTTTCGCATCACGTAGATGACCTTCATAGTCACCGGCATCCGCCAAAAGAACACTTAGAGAGCAGCAGTCCATAGAAGTCGTCATTTTAATCTTGAATCAATTGTATTGATTTATACTCGTTTTGGTTTAAAAGAGGATGTATATCTTTTATTATTTCATTTTTTAAATAATTTACGTTCCCTTCTTTTTTTCTCATTTACGTTTCATAAAATATCTCTCTTACATATAGAAATTAAAGAAAAAGATGTTTAACAAACTTTTAGCCGAGATCATTGGAACTTTCGTCTTCTTAGGTGTCATTATCTTTGTTGTCAATGGATCCAAAGATATGGGCGTCAATTGGCTTAAAATTGGTTTAGCCCTGGGTATCATGATCCTCTTCGTAGGAAGCATCTCGGGAGGACACTTCAACCCTGCCGTCTCCCTCATGTTCTACCTAAATAACCAACTTCCACTCGAAGAGCTGGGTATTTACTGGATCGGTCAAGTCATCGGTGCCTCCTTAGCTCTCTCCCTCTTCAAATTTTATGAATCTGACCTTCGCGGAAAGAACCTCAACAACTAAGGTGGGAACCGGCTGGTTCCTCATTCCAAAGTCGAACCTCCCGCTAATATAATGTTTATTTGGATATAGAGGGATTTAATATGTATTATAGCGGGAGGTAGAGTAGGAGCCCATAGGGCCAGCTCATTCTTCGAATGAGCCCGAAGAGGTTCCTACTGGATATAGAGGAATTTAACTCCCCGGACAATGTTATCAAAACATTTTCATTCATTCTGAATATATTTTATTGATGACAATGCTCGGGGTAAAATATAAAAATAATACGAATTATTATTTTTATATAATGATTATTTTTTATTAGCGGGAGGTTTGACTTTGGAATGAGGAACCAGCCGGTTCCTTTCGAGGAGGTAGAGTAGGAACCTTAGGTTCCTACTATTGGAACCACCCCGTAATCGAGATGCGTGGTATAGGCACATGTGGCGCAACATGTCCGACAAAGTGAGGTACTCCCGACCCTTCCGGAACTTCAAAGATCATCAAATGATTAAATTGAGGTACATAGGTTTCCACAATTTCGCTCCGCTCTGGATTCAAGAAGTGTAAATGACCCCCATATTGAGGCTTCCACTCTTTTGTTAAATGTAAAACAAACGCAACTCGTCCATTACCCGCATCACTGTGTGTCGATAAGAAAGAGTTCGAAACATACTTCGATACAAAGAGTGTATTTAATTGTGTTAACTCTAAATGAGTAATACGATTTAAAAAGTCAATAAAAGATTGAGATGAGAAGAATGTACGCACTTGATGCTCGATTGGACTATATTGTAACGGATTGGAGTTGAAGGTTCGATAAAAGTGATATGCAAATTCACCGCGACCAAAGGCCTCATTTGCCATTTGAATACGTTTTAGATTTCGCTTATCAAGCATTGGTAATTCAAGACGATCCTTTAAGACACATGTCGCACAAACCCAAAATTGCGGTAATAATCGTGTTAAGAAACGATGAATCTTCTCGGCCTCTTCACTCTGAAGAAGATTCGAAATTTGTACCTTTCGATCCTTTTCAAAGAGCTTCTCATATCTTTCCACCTCCTCATCACTCTTTAACTCGAACATGATAAAAGAGAATCTACTTTATCATGAAGTACGAATATATTTATTTGAATTAAACATATTTTTTATTTTTTATTTTTTATTTTTTTATTTTACTCTTCCTTCTCTTTCGAACAATCCGAAGCACTCTCAAAACATGTATGTGTGGGCTCGTCACTCCCATCAAATCCACAATTCAAAATATCACTCTCGCTCTCTGAATCCGAAGATGTAGAGATACTCACAATATCACTCTCAAAAAGAATCTTCTTCGTACTCTTTCTCTTCTTTTTCATGATCTTTTCCATCTTCTTCAAAAGATCCTCCTCTTGATTTACACTTCCCACAGAAACAGCATAAGAAGGGTGAGAAATATACTTATACGCTGAACTATGAGCTCTTATAAACTTCTTGATATACTCGCTCTCCAAATTTACTTGATAATAATTCATATTTCGAATCAATTCTTTGATAAGATAACCCGCAGAAAGCATCTGATCGAGCACAATCATTAAAGTACCACAATTCTTGTTGATCTGTTCGACATAAGGCATCTTATTCTCACTGGGAAGCGCAATATTCTCCTTTGTTCCAAAAATAGCACTCATCGAAGAGATTGTACGGATCAACTCATACTCACTTACAAATCTCTTCTTTTCCAATACATGGGACTCCACCAAATAGGTCACAATTAAGGTATTAAAGTACTGATGGATACTCATTTATCTCTTTCTTTTTATTATCTTTGTCTCTTCTCCTCTAAGTTGATATAAGTATAAATGATATCATAAAAAGAGAAAAGAGGATAAAAGATGACAATATAAAATTATTATTTTTAATTTTTTATTTTTTATTTTTTATTTTTATAAATGATTATATATATATTACTTTTTATTTCTTTTTTGTTTTTAACATAGAATATGTAAATATATCATAATATGGTCTTCAAACATCTACTCGCGCAGAATGAAGAAGTTAATGTAGGACATATGCCACTTCTGGGAGATGAGAGCGGGAATGTTTCCATCCGCATCAATCATTGAACCGCTACGAAGCGTGGCAATGTTATCCTTGTACTTGGACGACTCACCCTTGGCAATCTCGGCCTTGATGATGTCGCTCGTCTCACGAAGGAACCGAGTCACCTTAGGGCCGAAAACCCTGTAGTAAGTGTTATCCACTACCTCGACAGTGCTACCATCCTTCTCAGTCTTGGTACGCATCATCGTGGATTTGGTCTCCTCGGGGTGCTCGCGCTTCATCTCCGCAATGATATGCGAAAAGAGCTGCTGAACCTCGGGGCGAGTAAGCTTCTGCTCCGCACGCTCAGCGTACGAAGAGGCAAACTCAGGATCCTTCGCGCTAAGGGCGTCAATCAGGTTGTGGTTATCAATGTACGTTTGAAGTACAGGGTGAATCTCCACACACTTATGCTCGGCCTTCTTGCGAGGGGTGCCGTCCTTCTTGAAGCCCTTCTTGGACTTCTCTCCGGATGCGGCGGCGGCAGCAGAAACGCTACCGTGAGTAATCGTAGAAACTACGCTATCACTCAGCTTCGAATGAAGCTCGTTCGTCTTCTTGTGATGACGCGTGAGGTCGGTCACCTCACTCTTTGAAAAAGTGGGCTTGGACTTACGCAGGTAATCAACAAGAAGCTGAAGGTCATTCTCCAGAGCCGAAAAGCGCGAAAGCGCATCGGCAACCGATGAAATCGCAGGTGAAGCAGCCTCCGCAGCGGCCTCATCCTCCGAAGAGGACGCGGCAGCAGCAGCGGACTTGGCCTTGCGGCCACGCTTCTTACCTACGGCAGAAGGCTCCGCAACGCTAACGTTGGGAGTCTCCTCATCTGAACCAAAGTCGGGAGCCGCAGAAACAGCAGGAGCAAGCTCCGGCGCATCAACAACAACCTCCGACTCGTTCTTCTTCACACTCTTCTTCGTAGCCCGAGGGGCCTTGACAGGAGCAGTAGCAGCAGTAGCAGACGACATTTCTTTTTTGAATAACAATTAATAGAACTGTTTTGTACTCATCTGTCTATCTCTTCCATCGGTTTCAAAAAATAAAATCAATTTTTTCTCCAATCATTTACGTTCCATGAACTCTTTTAAAAAAAAACAAAAGAGAATAAAATTGATTTACGTTATTTTTATTTATTATAAAAATAATTAAAAAGAAAATATGTAAAAAGTTAAATCTATATAATCAATGAACGTAAATAAAAAGGCCTAAATCTTCTCAAACTCTTCCATCTTCCAATACTCATACTGTCCGTTGGGAAGAGGTCGGCGAATCATAAAAGGCGTCTTTCGTTGCCGTAACTCCTCCTCCGCAATTTCGCGGATACTCGTCATTCCCTTCGTATTTATATTCGGCTTTGCTCCACGCGAAAGTTGCTCGATACGAACACCAATAATACGTGTCTTCTCATACTTCGTCAAAAAAGGAAAGGTCTTCTTTGGCGTCTTCGCAATATGATTGATAATCTGATGATAACTCAATACCTTCATTTGAGGATCCGTACTCTTATTCTCCTCCTCATTTACCTCATCATCGGGAACGGCATCATCCACAAAGAGCTCATCATCCTCTCCACCCATATCATTCTCAAAATGCTCGTCCATTTATATAGTCAATTTGTTGATACTACTCTTTTAAGATATATTTCTTTTATACCCACTTCAAATCACTTTTTCTTTTTTATGGATAAAAAGACCGATTCTTTTCTCTTTTACTTTTCCGAAGGAAGCTCCTCAATATCCAAAATAGAACGAGTAAAGAAGCCAAAGTAGGTGATCTTGATCTTATCATTCTCATGAATATTGAAGTACTCTTTATAACGCGTCTTTTGTAATCCCATATTTTGTAATAATCCATTGTAATCATAGGTGTAATTATCACCATTCTCATCCACTAAAATATAGCTCATTGTGGGCGAACGGAATTGACCGATCAGATTTGAACTACTCTTCAATTTAACCGTAATGATCTTTGTTTTTTTACTAAAGGGAAGAAGAATAAGATCCCACAAGAAGAGGATAAAGAATAAGATTGTGATAAATAATATAGGCTGACGAAGCGAGAGTTTTGAAATCTTCTTTACACCCTTCTTGACCTTCTCTACGCGTTCGGAAGATATCATCTTTATAAATATTTACTATATTATGCTTTGATTTTTATATGAATTTATAGATAAATAATGAATTTATAGATAAATAATGAATTTATAGATAAATAATTTTAACGAGAGTTTTACCCCGAACATTGTTATCAAAACATCTTCTTCATTCTGAAAGATATTTTTTTGATGACACTGTCCGGGGTATAATATTAAAATTATTTTGTATTAAATCATATATTAAACTGGACGGTTCCCTTTGCTGGGGAGGTTTGTAAGGAACCCCAAAGAGGGGTTCCTTACGTGTACTTCCACTGTGTCTTACACTGACAACAAATATACGTCAATTTAATCGTATTCGGGTCTTGGATATAAACAGCTTCGCGAAGTTCAGGTTTTGTTTGGCTAATACATGACGAGTTGGGGCATTGTGCGTAAATCGTACGCGGGAGAGTGGGATCATAAATCATATGCGGATTAATCTCAATGCTTCGAAGCTCCGATGATTTATAAATCTTCTTCTCAATCAATGACTCCACATACTCCTCTTTAAAATTACAAATGCGGCACTTATTCCAGAGCTTCCCCTCCTCTTCAAAGGGTGAGAGCTTATTTTGGCAATCCGGACAGAAGTTCATCTCTATAAATAGTTCTTATATTTTTATAGAGGCACCTTCTCTTTATATCCTCGTTCCTTTTCAATTTTTTATTCTTCGTTATGAATAAAAAAATAGGTAGATAAAATAGTACCTCTTATCATGTTCTTACAAAAAAATAAAAAGAAGAATTCTCTTTTACTTCTACTCTTCTTCTTTATTCTACTCATACTCTTTTATCAATTCTATCGATCCCACTCTTACGAACATTACAAAGGCTTAAGCAAAGTTCCCGAATTTGAAGACGCTCTCGAGCGAAAGTATCGTAAAATCGACCGAAATGAGAAGAAGGTCTTCTATTGTCCTGGATCTGGTTCTGAATCCGAATGTAAAGTGCGAAGCTACCGCTATCACTTTAATACCCCGGAAACCGTACAATTTGTCAAAGATAAAGTCGCAACATCCGAACGATTACAACTCCATGGGCTACCCGTTCCATCCTTTTTTACATTTACATATGCTGAGAATCAAGATATGCTACACGACCTCAAAAAGAGTATGAAGCGCGAAAAGATCTCCTATCCCATCGTCTTAAAACAGATTCATGGAACCTTCGGAATTGACGTCTTTACTCACATCGAAAATGACGAAAGCGCCCTTAAAATATTACAACTACTCAAAGATAAAGGATACCACGAAATTATGTGCGAAGAGCAAGTCGATGGCGACTGCTATCGCATCTTCGTCTTTAATAAACAGATTATGGACGTTATTTGTCGCAAAGCCCCCTATGTCATCGGTGATGGTATCAACAGTATTCGCTCTTTAATTGATATGCGAAATAAAAGACAATTGGAGCAGAAGCTATTTGAAACCAAGAATCTTTCCGAAAATTACCTTCAAAAAATGGGCTACACCCTCGACTCCATACCAGCCAAAGACAAAAAGGTTATCATCTCTACCGTCATTAATATGCATAATGGAGCATCCATCTCTCGCGTTCCACTCTCCTCCATTCCTAAAGTAAATCAAGAACTCTTTATCAAAACCAACGAAGTACTTGGAATTACCACCTCCGGAATCGACTTTTTAAGCAAAGATATAACAAAAGATGGGGGAAAGATATTGGAGGTAAATGGAACACCCGATACCGAAATTCATAATATTGTTTCCGAACAAAATGGCGATGGATTCGATATTTATGAGAAGATTGCCGATATTGTTTTTATCTAATCTTTCGATGAAACAAATATTTTTATAGATTGAATATTCAATCTATAAATGGAGTAAAATAAAAAGATAAAAAGAAGAGTAAATAAAAAGGTAGAGAAGTGTTTATACGGTGGTAAAGAGTTGATAGTACTCTGCCATCTTACCAAGAATCATTTCATAATCCGGTTTAATAATATGATTTCCACCATATGCGTTAGAGTGAATATCACGAGCACTATCGCGGAGTTGGATCACATGTGCCACAATCGACGCATAATGAGATACAAAATACTCCCTCATTGTGGATACAAACATTTCAAAACCACGCGGTGGCTTCATCATCATCTCCAACATTGCGATTTTATAATTCGCATACTCAATCAGTCGATTATACGCCTGAATCGATGGATCTGATACAGCCAAGTTGGAGTATCCTGGCTCATTCTGTAGCGGCGCCTCATTCAATACCAGTGCTTGAATTGCCATAAAGACATTTGTAATCGTATTCGTCGGCACCCACCCCGGCCCACTCCATGTATTCAACATGGATAGACACACCTTTCCACATGTATAGAGGTTGGGATTAAAGCGAACACTCCCACATCCAGGAAGCGTGCCTTGCGTACAATATACGGCCTTCGGGGGCGACATCGGATAATCATCCGGAAAGGTAAATCGAATAAAGTAGAAGCCATGGTGATACGGCGTCTTCTCTTGTCCCACAAACATCGCATATAGTTCTTTGATATTCTCCTCATTATAATATACATAAATTCCATTCTCCTTTAATGTATCCGTCGATTCATGAATATCCTTCAGATCCTTCTGAATACGCTTGATTGCTCGCTGTGCCATCTTTTAAATAGATATGTGTATGTGTTATACTTCTACTTCTTTCATTCTCCTCTACATCTCTTTTACAAATCACTTTTTTCTTCTTCTTTATATTTTTACTCTTTCATTGAGATCCTTTTCATCTTAGAGGAAATGTGCGAATGAGAAGATAGTAAGAACGAAGTATGAAGCCACAAAAGATTCAATATCATTATCGCAGCCGTAGCCGCACCTTCACCCCGGCACGGTCGCTTCTTCGCAAACGAAATAAGGATGTGAATGAGAAGAAGGGAAAGGGGAAGAAGAAGAAGGAGGAGTCCGAGGATGAAGTAGATGAGAAGTTTGCCGATGAAGATGAGATGGATCTCTTCGGAAATGAGGTGACGATTGATGGAAATCACATTTACTTCAATAGCGATGTTACCAAACAATCCATCTTCGACCTGTGTAAAGCGCTCAATAGCGTTGCTCTGGATAATCTGGTGACGGCAACTCAATTTAACATTGAACCCATTCCTATCTATCTTCACATCAATAGTAATGGAGGCTCTGTATTTGCTGCTTTTACCGCAATTGACAATATTATGAATTGTAAGGTTCCCGTATATACAATCATTGAGGGTGCTTCTGCTTCGGCGGCAACGATTATGAGTGTTGTGGGAAAGAAGCGTTATATTCGCCCCAACTCCTATATGCTGATTCATGAGCTCCGCAGTGGATGCTGGGGGCGAATGAGTGAAATGGAGGATGAAATGGAGAATAATAAGAAGATTATGAAGCGGATCAAGAAGATCTACAAGGCGCATACCACGATTCCTCCGGAAGAGATGAAGGAGATCCTTAAGCATGATATGTGGTGGGATGCGGATAAGTGCATGGAGATGGGTCTCGTCGATGAACTTTGGGTCTGAGATAGATAAATAGAAATCAAAAAGAGAGAGTTCAATCAAAAAATAAACACAAAAATAAACATATCCATTAAAATAGTAAAAAGTATGATTTTACTATTTTATTTTTTAACTTAGAGAATATATAAGATATAGAGAGTAATATATAAATTTGTGGATACGATGAGTGATAAGAAGCGTGATTTTTATCAAATTTTAGAAGTCAATCGAAATGCTTCGGAAGATGAGATTAAGAAGTCCTATAAAAAGTTGGCAATGAAGTGGCATCCAGATAAGAATCCAGAAAATAAAGAGGAGGCGGAAACAAAGTTTAAGGAACTCTCTGAAGCATATCAAACCTTAAGTGACCCGAATAAACGGAAGATGTATGACCTCTTGGATGGAAATATGGATGATATTCCCGATTTTGATGACGAAATTCCATTCGAAATTCCAAAAGGGCCACGGCCTCCCATGCGCGGTTTCCGCAATCCTCAGCCGAATGACTTCTTTAACTCCGTCTTTCATCAAGACCAACAATCCTTCTTTCAACAACACTCTTTCAATCCAGCAACGTTTAACCTCAATAATCATAATCACCCCTTCGGTGCCACCAACCCTTTCACTCATCCCTTCTTTATGAACGGGTTTTCTCCAAATGGGTCTCAACCTCAGGGAGCAGCACCAACACCACAACCACCCCAGAAGAAGTGTGACCCTATACTCTTTGAAATCGAATTTCAACTTAAAGATTTATATTATGGTTCCAAACGTAAAATTACCTATAAAGTTTCCGATATTTGCCCCCAATGTAATATCAAAGTATGCGATGTTTGTCATGGAAGCGGAAAAGAGCTGATTACCAAACAGATCGCACCCAATATGATCCAACGTATGGAACGAGAGTGCGCAAAGTGTAGTGGTAGCGGGAAGTTTCGAAATGGAAATTGCGGAAGTTGCTTCAATAGCGGTGAAGTGAAGGTAGAGAAGTCGGTGATTGTGGAGATTGATGCGGGAAGCAATTATGATGATATTCAAACATTTGAAAATTACGGTCATCAAAAGGTCGGATTTTTAAAAGGAGATATGACAGTGAAGATTATTAAACCCAAAGTGAATAAGTATTCCGATTATGATAAGGTGGGCGACCATTTAGTATATACCAAACATATTGATATTGCGGATGCGCTTTGCGGAGGTAAAATCTATATCAATCATTTAGATGGAAGCGATTTTTACTATTATGAAAATGAAGTCATTCATGATTATTCGTATCGAACATTGAAGCGACGTGGATTCCCCATCAAAGGAAACAAAGAGGGAAAGGGTGATTTCATCATATGTTATCGATTCAACTATCCCAAACAACTCTTGAAAGGCGATGAAGCAAAACGACTAAAATCCATTTTACCCTATGAGAAGGATGGAGAGTATGATGATAGTGAAGTTGAAAAGATTACAAATATTGGTACTTTATATTATCAATATGAACGTTCTAAGATATGTTAAAATAAGATCACTCTTTTGAAAAGAGTTGGCGGCAATGTATACACTTCAACTCTTTATATAATTTTGAATAAATACACATTACATCATTCTTCTCAATAATCTGACGACTTCCTACATATGCCCTAACGATTGAACTCTCTTCATCTTCCTCCTCTTCCACCTCACCACCCGCTTTTTCTTTATCTTCCTCTTCCCCTTCTCCACCTTCTCCACCTTCTCCACTCTCTTCCCCCTCTTCATCTTCCCACTCGCCTTCATCCTCCTCTTCTTGATAGAGTTCAATTTGGACTTCACCACTCTCTTGTAGTGCTTGATCCTCCGTTTCCACCTTCTCTTTTTGTTTGGATTTCATATACTCAAAAATACAGTAAATATGAAATCTCTTATGACAGTGCGCACATTCAATCATCTTATCTTCCGACTCATCATCTAAACAAATTTGACAAGATTCGTCACGATCTTCTATGAACGTAATCTCCGGATGCTTCTCTTCAATCCCATACTTTTGAAAGATCGTATTTAACTTCTCATAATCCGTACTCTCATAAAAGAGCGTTGTATATTGAATCTTCTCTTGAAAATAGATAGAGTGAAAGAAGTTTAAATCAATCCGTTGAATCGAACCACACAAATAATCTACCATTTCAAACATCTTCTTCTCCATTGCATGATTTACATAATTTGCGTAATTTTGAAGTTCCACCATATGCATATATGTGAGAGCCAACTTTTCATCTCCTTTATGAATTAATAAATTGATTCCATTCTCATCATCCACAAAATGCGGTAACTTCGCATACTTTTCACTCTTGATCTTCTCAAAGATGTGATGTAAAAAGGAGATATCACACTCCTTCACTTGACACATTGTATGAAAAAGATCATCATACTGAAGAAATTCACTATAGGTTTCCAATAAGTAGATGATTAACTCACTATTTTTATCACGAATAAGGATATCAAAGAGGTCAAATGGAAGATTCATATCTTGAATCAACGCGCGAAACATAGCATCACTATTTTCAAAGAGCGTGCGTAAAAAATCATGCTCTTTTGTAGAATCGACCACCTCCACAATATTCATTAAATCATCGATTCGCAGATTCACCTTTTCCGAAAGTAGTAGATCTTTACATAACTCATTATACTCTTCGTTGTCGAGAAGTTTATAAAAGTAAAGTGGTGATGGCACATAGGGAGATCCAGTACTTTGGTACTCCTTTTTAAAGTGACACATGATTATTTGATAATATGTACGTATCTTTTGAAGGTCTTTGGTTTGAAACACGCTTTCCAACAAGGTTTGATAAATCATAAAGTCGTCACAATAGAGGTGAACGCTCTTCTCATATAAAAAGGTAAGATAGGATTCCATTTGGGTCGATTGTGAAGTAGCAACTGTGATTTTAAAGAATGAAGCGAAATCATAGAAATCAAACTTCTTATCAAAAGAGTAGTGCGAGAGAAAATACTCCGCAACTTCCGGAAGAACCTTCCGAAAATCCTTCTCCAAACACTTTTTCATCTTCTCTTTACATTTGATTTCGATTTTTTTCATCCTCTTTGTCCGTGGATTTATTCTTTTCTCTTTTATTTTCTTTTTATTTTTTGATATAGAGGAAAAGAGAGAAAATGAAAGTAGTATTGATAAAGATGAGCCAAAACAATCCACCACCATCCAATAACAAGATGGCATTTGACCTGAAAACGTTGATGAATAATCCGGAAGCAATGCAAAATATTCAACAACATATTGCGCGACAAATGGGGCAAAATCTCACTCCACCCAAGAGTTTAACGCCAGAAGAGCAGCGCGAAGAGAATCGCAGAAAACTTCGGGAGAAGATTCGCGAGAAGTCGATGGCGCGCCAACCAAAAGAGGTCAAGATAAAAGAGCAGTTCAAAGCTCTTGAAAAGAGCACCTCTCAAACGATTGATACGTCCAATCTAAAAGAGGTTCTCAATCAAGTGGTTTCGGATCCTCAGCAGAAGAAGATGCTTCAACGTGAAATGGAGAAGTATATGAAGGGGAAGAGAGAGTAACGTAAAGAGAGGAAAAAATCGATTTTCGAAAAGAGATGTTTGATCTTCCTTTATCGAAGAAGATAGAAAGATAAATAGATAAAAAGAATGAGCGTAAAGACGATTTATGAGATTGTGGAGGTGAATGCTTCTGAGATCCCTTTTTCAAAGAAGGCATATAATATCGTTCAACATTATATTCACTATTATCGACTGAAAGATGCCTTTGATGCTTACATCCATAAGAAGCCTTATGTTTCATATGAGTATCAATACTTCGCATATGATTACAAAGGGTTTTATGACTCGTTGAATAAGGCGAATGAAGCACAAAATGTGGAATTGTTAAGTCAAATGAGGGAGTCGAAGAATCGAATGATGAACGCCCATATGATGAATTATCGTTTTTATTATTATGATAATAATAAAAAGATGTATTATGCTACCAAGAATCTCATTAAAGCGTTTTATACGCATAGTGCGATGATTTTGGAGACAAACGGGCAAAATAAAGAGCATGAAGATGGATATATTCATCAACTTCTCCAAGCGTATCACTTGTGGGAGTATATCTACTCCAAAGAGACCTTTTTGAGCGCACATGATGTGTATCAATTGACACTAACAGCGCCAAAGACCCCGCGAAAGGAGAGCATCCTCTCTGAAGGTGGGCTTCACTTGACCGATTATGTCATTGACCCGGCAACCCTTTTGACCCGTGAAACAGAGTAAAAAATTGATTTTATATTACACTTTATCACTTTATCAAAATACTTCATTATAAACATACAAAAGAAAAGAGCAAAATAATGCGTTACGTTCCCCTTTTGGAGGCCTTTGCGATTCAACGCACGCAGCTCGATTATTTTGATGAAGATACTCAAGAGTGTAATCTTATTTTCGATTACTTTCGCGAAAAGCGCGCATATAAGTGCAAAATGCCTTACAATCAAGAGCGCTTACGTACCCTCTTTGCCATCAAGAATCAATGTATTCGATACTTCCTAAATAAGTATCATCTACTTCATGATGGGATCAAGTGCGATGGGTTCGATCATCGAATTTATCAAGTTCTTCAACAACTCATTATCGTACTCTCCGAATATTCTCAATTCATGAGTTCCGGTAAGTATGAAGAGGACGATTTTATTACCCAATTTCATCTTGAAGATGAAGTGTATATGATGATTCACCTCTATCATTATGTGGAACGAAGCACTTTTGATTCGCGCGTTTATCCAATGATGAACGCATAAAAATATCATGTATATAGATAGTAATATAAAATTATAAAACAAAGATGGTAGTACATAAGATGGATCCTCAGAAGAGTGACCGGAAATTAGGGATTTTAATTGGCTCTTTCATCTTCTTCATCATTGTACTCTCGTTTACCTCCATGTATCGGGGAAGCGTCTCTTGTCGCTACTTTATTCCCAATATTTATATGTATGTCATTTTAGCCATCTTACTCGTCGGTATCTTCACTTTACTTCGCGAAAAGTACCTCACCGCACCCGACGAACAGTACAAACTATATCCACGACATAGTATGGAAATTTCGAAGTACTTGGTAATTGGCCTCTTTACCGGTCTCTTCTCCATATTACTCTTGGTGATCTACGGCTTTGGCGGATTCGCTCAACGCAAAAATCATCTTCTGAATCACATTGTTTGGGTACTCATCCTCTTAGGTATCTCCGGACTCTTTTATCCACTCTATAAAACAGACGTTTCCAACGCTTATATGGACGATGCCGCCGTATATGTCGTCATCACATTCCTTGTCATGAGTGGCGTAATATACGCGAATTATAAATCGGTGGCTTCCATGAATAATGCGAAGTTCGCATGGCTGGGAATGGGCTTATTGGGCGGATTGATAGCCATTATTTTGGGAAATCTCTTTTTGATACTCTTGGGAAGCATGGGAGTCATCTCACTTCCTGACTTCGTCTCCTTTGCTCGCATCCTCCTTTACACGGCAATCTTCATCTTTGCCCTCTTTATCTCGTATGATACCGCATATATTATCAAACGAACTAAGAGCTGTAATGAGAAGAGCGCGTATATGTACCCCAATTATCCAATGGAGAGCTTTATGATCTTTATTGATTTGTATAACATTTTCGCAGATCTACTCCATCTTCAGAATTTGAATTAAAAAGAGATAAATAATAAAAGAATAAAATAAAAGCATAAAAATAAAGAGCAGAATTTTCAAGGAGTTTTCAAGGAGAATTCATTTATTATAAAATAATTATATTATATTAAGCTTATACTGAAAGTGGTAATATATTATTATAAAATATATATTTATAATAATATTTATGTAATATTTTCAGCTCTTTTTGCTCCACTTACTCATTTAGAGGAGATTTATTGTTTTCAAAAAAATAAGTCCGAAAATATTCTCGATTTTTATCAAAATAAAAATCCCGTATATTTTTGCCAACTAAAAAAATGGAATTCTATGTTTCTCCTCTAAATGAGTAAGTGGAGTAAAAAGAGCCGAACTTTTTATATTAAAATATAGATTTTTATCATTATTTATATTTTTTCTTATTGAGTATAGTGTGATTTTATTTTTATTATTTTAAAAAACAGATAAGGAATTTTCTTTGAAAATTCTCGGAAAAATCCGCTCATTTTTATATAAGGAAATAATAGAAATTAAAAATAAAGTAGAAGATTTTTACAAAAATGTATATTTGTCATTATTGTGCAGATTATACGACAGAGTCAGTAAGCGACATGTCAAAACATGTAAATCGTAAAAAAAAGTGTAAATGTAATACATTATATAATTACGAAGAAGCCCAAAAATTAAGTAAAGAACGAAAATATGTATTTTTATTCGATATTGATAAATTAATTAAAGATGACTTTATATATATTGTGTCTCATTATTTAGAAAAAGAGAATAAATTAGAATCGAATTTCAGAAATCAAAATTCAAATTCAAATTCAAATTCAAATTCAAATTCAAATATAGTTCAAACAAATATAATTGACGAAAATAAAGATAAATTTATATGTAGTGAGTGTAAAAGTGTGTTTACACGAAAATTTAATTTAGTTCGACATCTTAAAAATCCAGATAATTGTATGAAACAAAAAGAGAATAATGAAATTTTACAAAAGAATAAAGAGATGTTAAGTTTAATTATTGAAAAAGAGAAGAATAAAGAGAAAATAAATAATACATTTATCAACAATAATAATAATACACAAAATATCAATAATATTCAAAATAATAATAACAATACAAACCATAATACATACAATATGAATATTAAAGACTTTATTAAAGATAATTATGACATAAGTCATATTACGAATGATTTTTACGCTCAAAAAGATTGTTTTTTATATCATAATTTTTTGAGAGTGATTATGGAGAATAAAAGAAATCAAAATATATTTTTTAGTGAAAATGAGGCAATTATTTATACAGATAATGAGTTAAATAAAATGAGTAGTGATAAAGCAGGGTATATGATTCTTGATAAATTAAGTACATCTTTTAATCAATTACTCTATCGTCAAGATGATGAAACACAAAATTTTTACTCATTTATTCAAAAGTACTATTATGTGATTAAAGGTCATTATAAACATGATACGATCTTTAAAGATTATGATGTAAATATGCGTCAATTTGTATATACGGCAAATAGTAGTTCATTCCGATCAAGAGATAAGTATTTAACAAAAATGAGTGGTGTGTTAAGTAAGTTTAAAAATAATACTCGTGAAAATATGATGGTATGTTTAGATGAGATTAAAGATATACCAATTTTAAACCCCAATATTGAAGATTTCGCTTCAGTGAAAATGCGTTATCGTGATCTAAAAGATAAAGATTAGGTATAATCAACTACTTCCGTAAGATCATCACATTTGCCAAGATGATACACACCGTTCCAAACACTTTATATTGCGTTAATACTTCTTGATTAAACGCGATTCCATACACATATGCCATAATAATTCCGACATATGATAAGATCGCATAAATTTGTGAATCCAATCGATAATTGGCATAAAAGCGCAAATAGTACCCAACGGCTCCCAAAATACCATTGAGTGCCAACGCAATCCAAATACGTTGATTCATTGTGGTCTCTTCTTTTTGAACCTTATCTTCCTCTTCTTTATCCATATAATAGCGATACACCATATAGAGTGTCATAATAAGTGCGCCCAAAAAGTAGGAGATAAAGAGGTGATTCCAGTGATTTTCCGTTTTGACGCGTTTTACTAAAAAGTAAATGAGCGCCTCCGTAAAAGCGGCAAGTAATATCATGATGATACCAAATCCAAACGTTTGATGAAAGGGCAATGTTTTATCTTCTTCTTCATTCTTATACCCCTCTTTTGCTTCCGCTTCTTCTTCCTTCTTCTTCATATCACCATGTACGAAATTCTCATAGATAAAGGCTCCAAAACCGAGTATTGCCAATAAGTAGGCGTTATTCCACGGTGCGCGACTCAAGAGTAAGATCATAAAAGGATAGAGATTAAAGAGGGCAAAGGATACACCCGAATCCAAATAGCGAAATCCCATATACGAAAAGTAAATATGGGATAAGTTGATAAGCGCAAGTAAAATCGCATTGTAGGAGGTAATCGATTGATAAATAAATGTTTTATTGATGAAGAAGGCAGAGATGAGTACATATGCGAATAACCGCGTCCATAATTGGATGGGGATCTCTAAACCAATCTTTTTAACAAAAATGGGATATAAACTCAATAATGATTCCGCAACTACTTTGGAAAAGATCGCGAATGATGACATTCTTCTTTTAAGATAAAGATAAAATAGACTTCTATTTTATCTTTTGATATTATTATAATTTTGATATGTAATGAACTTCTCTTCTTACTCTTGGAGTAGCCAATTTTCGGGTAAGCAAACGTGGGTATAATACCCTTCCGGTGTACCATAGTAGTGAGACGAAGTGAATTTCATCGTTCCCGTCTTCCCCACATTCTTTACATCTTCTGACCCTTTATAGGGCATCGTAGCGTAAGCATGAATAATCCGCTGATCCAGAATTGAACTTCCTTTCTCATCGATAATAACAGCAACGTGTCCTTGATCGGTTTCAACATTGCTAAAATTTCGAATCAAAAGCGTCCCTTTCGGATACTTTCTGGAAGTATCTAATGGCTCCAAACGGCCTTTACGTTCCAAATAATTGAACCAAATTCCAGTAGTACCCGGAAATTGGTCTCCTTCAATATCATTGAGAGAACCGTCTAAACCGGGAATGGATAAACCTTGGTATCGTCGCATCAGATTAATTAAACCAGTACATACAATACACTTGTCTTCTTCATCAATCTCTTTACGAGTTACATGGGATGCATTTTTCGCCCAAAACTTATCACTACTTTGGATCACATCGCCTTCACGATGCCAACGATAAGGAACACCTACCAGTGATTTCGCATACGTAAGCACCTTTGAGATTCTTTTGGAGTCGCTCATTTTATTTTTTTTTATATTGGTTTCTTGGCTCTTCTTATGAACTCTTTTACTTTTCAATTTTTTCAAAGCATTGATAAGTTCAGAACGATTCATTTTACTTCGCCCACGTATCTTCTTTTTTGACGCAATCTTCTTTAACTCACGTACACTTTGACTCTCCATGATCAATGAACTTTCTATTATTATACATTAAAAAAAATAAATGTAAACAGTAGAATATCAAAAAAAAATGATTGATTTTATTCAACAAATGAATAATCCATATGAGTGGGAAGAGTACGTTTCATATTATAAAAGTTGGGATCATCGAGTACCGTGTAAAGTTATTTCACAAAAAATCTTTTTGATTGAACCTTATTCGGAATCATATCCACTTTTTAATATTTCAATAAGACCCCAAATTCTAAAAAAAGAGTATATAGCATTAAATCCAGATTATAATTCATCCAATCCAGATAGTACTCAAAAATATTTATTTACAAAGTATTTTATACTATTTTTGATTGAAAAAAACACATTTAATACATCTACTATATATAATCGTATTCCAAATACAGAAAAAATATTTAATATCATTTTTCCACTAATAAAAACATATTTTATATATAAAAATCCACAAAATCAAGAGTTTATCTCTTTTGGAGATACCTTTTCGGATATCATAAGTAGTAATCAAATAGAATTAAACAAATCAGATCTTTTAACAACATTACAAGATTATTATAATAAAATTAAACCATATAAGAATCTTGAAAAATCATTAACAAATCTTCCAAAAAGAGCAGCATTTACAGCTTTAATTCTTTTTATAAAATCACGTATTGGTGATATAAATAAGATTGAAAAAGAGACGCTTAATCAATTATCGTCTGTAAATACAAAAATAATATCTAATCAAGATAAACATAAAATTAATGAAATTATAAAAAAATTTATTAACAAACCATTCATAGACATGTTATTTAAATATTTAAATGAGAATTATTATGAAATAACATTTATTTATAAAAATTTAATTGAAGAAATTAAAAATAATCACCTTTGGAGATTTGTTAAATATATATTACAAATTGTAGAAGGAGAAAATAATAAAAATAAAGAAAATAAATTAAAAAAAATATTTTCACAACCACTTTCCATTATTGAAATACACCCTAGAAATACATCTTCTTTACATTCATCTACTGGAAATCAACGTAATGGAAATCAACGTAATGGAAATCAACGTAATGGAAATCAA
>VFQS010000251.1_pt1 | contig 69839 bp, 89 predicted proteins | sample 3512361 | NCBI WGS metagenome assembly VFQS01 (sample SAMN10412375, study PRJNA504923) | tailings metagenome | isolation source: Relicate 1 Philex TSF3 active mining | place: Philippines | reverse complement strand
GTTCTGGGAAGGTTGACTTTAATTCAGTCCTGATGTATAATTCTTATATGATGATTGATAAGGAGAAGCGAATGAACCAGCTGTATAAGTCGAAGTCCCAAGTCCGCGAGGAAACTGCCGATGCCCTGCAACAGTTTTTGGCTGCAGGCGGTAAAATCGAAGTGGTGAAAGCCAAGAAAGCACCTAAGCAAAAGATGCGTGCTAAGACCAGCAAAGGTTTCGCAGGCGGTTCGTCTGGCTTTGCTACTGGTTATTCTCGTTCTTCTTTTGGGGGTTGATATGAAAGACTATGCAATCTTCAGCCCTATGACTACTGCCGTGAACGTGGAAGCACGTGGGGTCATGAACGGATATAAGATCAACTCCGTTCTCCACGCTGGTCGTTCTATCCCTTTCACTAAGAACGATTATTACTACATCCCCAAGACCCGACAGGTGGTTTCGTATCGTGGTTCCAAGGCACGTGTGATGGTGATCAACGACCAAGGCAAATACAATTTCCAAGAGAAGTTGATGCCACGTGGTGTTGTATCTGTTAAGATCGATGCTTCCGAGTTGCACTCGGCTGCTATTCGTATGTTCGGTTAATCGGGAGAAGATATGCCAAATTGGTGCGATAATACACTGGAAGTGTCTCACAAAGACCCAGCAATGATGAAGCGATTCAAGGACGCATTCCTTGGTGGTCGCTTGTGCGAGGAATTCATCCCTAGTCCTGTTGGTGTATGGAATTATGACTTCAGCGTTGCTAACTGGGGCACCAAGTGGGATGTTGGTGGTGATGATGGATACATCGATGGGGACGATACCCTGTTGACCTGTTCGTTCCAGTCGGCTTGGTCGCCACCCACTGGTTTGTATCCCGTGCTGGAAGAGTTGGGCTTCAGCGTCCGTGCCATGTATTATGAGCCAGGAATGAACTTCGCAGGCATCTACGAAGACGGCAACGATGAATACTATGAGATGGCAGAGACAGCCGATGAGGTAGAGGAACAACTGCCAGCCGACCTGAACGAATGCTTCGGTATCAGTGAGAACATGCGTCAGTGGGAGGAAGATGAATCGCAGGCGTAACTCTTTTCCTCATTAAAGTCAAGCAGCAGAATAACCCTGCTGCCGACCTGGGAATGCAAGATAGTGCTTGACTGAAATTCCAATCTCAGGCATAATTCTTATATTGATTGATTGAAAGAGGAAAAAATAATGACTGCTCGTATCTCGTTTGACGCTGCTTCTGGTAAGTTTGTTGGTTATGTGAATGGCAAGGTCGTGAAGCGTTCTAAAGAACGTAAGCACGTGGAAGAGAAAGTCGCTGCTCTGTCTGGTACAAAGGTAGACTTCGACGGTGCTGTTGCCAAAGCAGCCGAACGTGATGCGAAGTTTGGTATTAATACTCGCTTTGAGTTCGTCGAGAAACTGGTTAACATGGTCGCTGCTGGCGTTCAACCCTCTGCCGTGATCACTGGCGAAGGTGGCTTGGGCAAGACTTATACGGTAACCAAAACTCTCGAAGCCAATGGTTTCAAGGATATCAGCGACCTCGGCGAATTCCAAGTCGGTGCTGTTATTAATACTCGCAAGTGCTTCACGATGGTCAAGGGTTATTCCACTGCCAAGGGTTTGTACCGTACCCTGTTCGAGAACAACAAGTCGATCATCGTGTTCGACGACTGCGACGCTGTGTTGAAAGACCCAGTTGCTTTGAACCTCTTGAAGGGTGCTCTTGATTCCTACGGTAAACGTATCATCAGCTGGAATGCTGACATGCGCGACGAAGATCTGCCTCGTTCGTTCAACTTTGAAGGTCGTGTTATCTTTATCAGCAACATGACTCAAGATTCGATCGACCAAGCGATCCGTTCACGTTCTATGCTGATCGACTTGTCTATGACTGCCGACCAGAAGATCGATCGTATGAGCTTCATCGCTAAGTCTGATTCGTTCATGCCTGAGTACGACGACAAGATCAAGACCGATGCGTTGTCCTTGATCCGCGAGCTGAAAGACGAAGCGAAAGAGATCTCGTTGCGTACCCTGATCAGCGTGTGTAAAGTCCGTGCTGCGAATCCCAAGGATTATCGCGACATGGTTGAGTATATGATTTGTCAATAAAAGTCAAGGAGAAAATTATGACATTCGAACAAATGCTTTTGGTGCTTGCAGGCAAGTCGCAGGTGGTAGTTAAACAAGTCGAGAAAGAGCTGAAACCCTTCGTCACGGACACCAAGGTCTACCGTCAGAAATAACCCTTCACTCGGGAGGGTTTTTCCAGACCACTTGACTTAAATTCAGGATTCATGCATAATACTTCTATTGGATAAGGAGATTGATATGGGTTTCGAAAAGCGTGTTTTGGATCAGGTGGCTAAGGTAGTGGGCGAGGGTAAGGCTGAGTTCACTAATGGTACTCTCTTCGTAGAGTGCACTATCCCTGAGGCAGTCCGTATAGAGACAGTGCTCTTAGAGTACGTGGATTGTGGTATCATCCTCTCTCGCGTCGGTGATGAATCCGCATACGACTTTGTTTGACTTTAATTCCCAAATCGGTTATAATACTCTAAAGGAGATTGATATGCGTGGTTCTATTCGTATGTTTGCAGGATTGGTTGTGACTATGGCAGCAGTTGGTGGCATTGATAATGCAACCGATGGCAATCTGTTGGCATGTGTCGCCATTGCATTCTTGGGACTTGCTGTGATGGCATCTGGAGTATCTGCCAGCAAGCAAATGTGAGTTAGATGCATGCTGTGCCCCTATGGGGTATGCGGTATGCGTCGTGTGTAAATGTGAGTTAAATGGGGGTGGGTGGGTGCTCCCCTTGGCGGTATGCGGGGTGGGGTCGATCCGTAAAAATAGATTTCAGGGTCCCCTATTTCAAATCACCAACACGTACTAAACCCCCACGCGAATTATTCTCGCTTATCCCTAAAAGGAATTTTCTTTGAGGTTTTCGATTTGAATTCTCAGAAAAAATTCCCTGGCAAAAATTTTCATCTAAAAAGGTTGCGTATGACAAAAGGTTTGGAACTTGATTTTGAGACAGCTGATAGGATTACCCTACTCAATTTGCAGGATAATCTACGATACCTAGAGGAAGAAGTACGATTACACGTGGAAGAGGGGCAATATTTACACCCTGAGGATCACTATAATTCCACGGTGAAACTTATCCCTTCTTTGAAGATTCTTATCGCTCATTATGGTGGGGAAGTATGATTATCATTCAGATGTTTTTGGCATTCTTCCTTGCATTTCAAGCAGGGCAAATGAAGACGCTTATAGACTTAGATAAAGAAGACGGTAGAACTTCAGATTGGAAACTATATTTCTTCTGTATTGCAGATACTCTTCTTTCGATTTACCTTATTATTACGATTTATGGATCAGGGCGATGACATACAGACAAAGGTACTGGAAACAGTTTAAAGAGCAGCTATGGATATGCTGCAAGATTCTATGGCACGGTGTGATTCGTGACGAGGGTCATCATAGTAATTGGGGTAAGACTTGGTTCTTTAAAAGGAAGAAATAATGTATTTACATATTGAAGATTTAGAAGCTATTATGGACTTTATGAAGAAGTTCGAGGGTGCCGAGATTGTTGAGGTGGAAGCTGATTCCTCTTCGGGTATTGGCACGATTGTTACTGCTCGACTGCACCATGTCGAGGTTAATGGAGAACGTGTGACCGTGTCTAAAGTTATCTCCGACGTTGAGAACTGGTAAAAATTTTCGGATCCCCCGAGACGAAGAAATTAGATAAATTCCGCTTGCCTTCCAAGATTGGAAACGGTATAATTCCTATATGACTAATGAAGAAGTAGAAGCGTTCTATAACGAGCTGGTTGAACACTATGGTGACAAACTGGCTAATTTTGAACATCACCCAAAACAGTTTGCCAATCAGGTAAAACTGTATCGTTATTACAAGAAAAGAGAAGAAGATGAAAGTAGCACTGTGCAGTGATCTGCATCTTGAGTTTGAAGACATTGACCTAAAGAATACCGAGGGAGCAGAAGTACTGATCCTCTCGGGAGACATCATTGTTGAACGAGATTTAGACGAGTGGAACGAAGTACAAGCTGAGAATGGCTTCTCACGCAATCGTTCAGTTCGTTATCATAAGTTTTTCCAGCGTTGCGCCGAGGCATTTCCCCATGTAGTTTACGTTGCAGGTAACCACGAGCACTATCACGGTGACTTCGCATGGACTTTGAAGGAACTAAAGCACAAACTTGAGTACCTTACCAACGTTCACGTGCTTGATAAGGAAGTTTTTAGACTTCGCGACTATGTTTTTGTTGGTTCAACCCTTTGGACAGACATGAATAAGGAAGATCCGTTGACTTTATTCCATATCAAGTCAATGATGAACGACTTCCGTTGTGTGCAGAACTCGGATCGTCAAGTTTCGTACCGTACAGAGGTGCTTAAAGACAAGCCAACTGGTATGACAGACGAAGAATTCTTGATGTTACCGACTTCTGAGCGTTTTAAGACCGTGTTTAAGAGCAAACCTTCAACGTTCTGCCCTGAAGACGCTGTTGAAGAACATAAAAAGTGCCTTGAGTACATCAAATTTGTCGTTTCCGAGGCTAAAGACCATGAAAGCGTCATTGTTGTCGGTCACCATACCCCTTCTATGAGGTCTTGCGCTGAGCATTACAAGCATGATCAGACGATGAACGGTGGTTATCACAACAATCTTGATGATTACATTGAAGATCACCCTCAAATTGCCCTTTGGACTCACGGTCATACCCATGAAAACATGGATTATATGATTGGCGAGACTAGAGTTGTGTGTAACCCACGTGGATATGCTGGTTGGGATAGTACAGCATCCACTTTTAAACTTAAATTTTTAGATGTATGAGTGCATATAAACAACTTTCTGAATATTTTTCAGAAGATACCAAAAAGAGAGCCAGTATTGTTAAAGAACTTGGTACAAAACGCTACATTGTACAGTTAATTAACGATTCTGGTTCTGCTTTTTCAGCTTCCTTTGACACGGAAGAAGAAGCCGAAGCATATGCTGAGGACTGGGTTGTATGAGAAAATATGACCCCAATGAAAAAATAGAAAAAGAGCAAGAGGACGCTTTGGAACACTATATGCGTCGTTGTAATCAGTTAGAAGCTGAGAACAAAGATCTTAAAGAGCGACTTGCTCGATTACTTTGGTCAATGGAGGAACACGACTAATGCCAAAATTCACACTTATTTGCGACCATTCTTGCGATCTCGATACGCACGTTGTTACGCATGAATTTAACGCTGAACAACTTACTGATGTTCTTATGAATCTTGATATGTTTTTGAAAGGTTCTGGCTACATGTATGACGGTGTAGTAGACATCGTTGATGGCGAACCAGTAAAAATTTCTCATTCACCTTACTATTATGATACAGGACGCAACCGATGAATCCATTTAAAGACGTAGAAACTTTCCTTAACGCAGTTGGTCAAAACCCACCTCCGTTCAATGCTGACGAAAACCCAACTTCTGAACTCTACAAGAAATTGATTAGAGAAGAAATTGAAGAATTTTGGCAAGCTGATGCTGATAACGATGACACTGAGCGTCTTGATGCTTGCTTCGATATGATTTGGGTTATCGTTGGATATGCTCGCTCGCGTGGATGGGATATGGATGCAGCTTGGGTTGAAGGTGCCAAGTCTAACCTTTCCAAGATTGACCCTGAGACTGGTTTGGTTCGTCGTCGCGAAGACGGTAAGATCTTGAAACCAGAAGGTTGGAAAGAACCCGACTTCAAGCAATTTGTTGCTTGACTTTAATTCATTAATGAGTTATAATTATATTATGAAAAACATTACTTTATACCTCGACATGGATGGTGTACTCGCTGACTTCAACAAAGAGTACACCAAATTTGACCCACTTAAAGAAGACCGCAAGAAGTTTCGTTCTGCGGTCATTGACCACAGGATTTTTGAGAAGTTAGACTTTATGCCTGACACTCAAGAACTCTTGAATCACGTTTGTAAGTTGAACGGTGTTACTATTGAGATTTTGACTTCAATGGGAACGCACGATCCGTTTCAAGCGAATTCTGCAAAAGAACAAAAACTGTTATGGTTGAATAAACACAACATTCCATACAAAGCAAACTTTGTTCATAACAAACAAGAGAAAGCCAAATATGCTACTGCTAGATCTATTCTTATTGATGATAGTGTTGGCTGTATTTCTCCTTTTAACGAGGCTGGCGGTCACGGTATTCTTCATACCAACTCTAGTAATACTATTCGCATACTTGATTCTATCTTGTTACAATTGAGGTCTCTAGATGCTTGATATTTTCGAACCAACTATACAATGGATTAAAGATGATTTTAAGTCTCACAGAGTTCGCTTTATTGTTGAGTTGCTTGCTTGGGCTATTAGCATTGGATGTAGCCTTACTATGGCAATCACAGTCCCAAACCCTCCGCTTCTGGCTCTTTATCCTGTTTGGATTACTGGTTGTGCCATGTATGCTTGGGCTGCTTGGACTCGGAAATCTTTTGGCATGTTGGCTAACTATTTACTGCTAACAACTATTGATATGGTTGGCTTGATTAGGATGTTATGATGCAATTAACACAAACACAAATTTCTCTACCTGTCCAGACTTTATCCCAACAGTATGCATCATTCGTAAAACCTTTATCGTATGAGTTTCGTGTTCATGAAACAGTCGAAGATGGTAAAATCACTAAAGTGAAATTGCAGGTACAGATTTGGGAACACGATGAGTATGGTTCTGGTATTGTCAAACAACGCTGGCAAGATGTACCTCGTGCTCAATTTGATAAAGATGGAAACGCTATCATAACATGAGAAAAGCGTGGAGATTATGGGCAAAGGCAATCGGTGAAAAGAGTGGTGTAAATGTCAGAGAAGCTGACAAGATCGCTATTATTCGAACCTGTATTGTCCTTTGTTATATTATTACAAACTTCTTTATTGTAGCAGGTGTTATCCGTCATTGGTGATTGACTTTAATTAAAAATTAGGTTATAATTATATTATGAATATCTTTTATGTACACTCTGACCCCAAGACTTGCGCACAGCAACACGTTGACAAACACGTTGTTAAAATGATTCTCGAATATGCGCAACTTCTTTCTACTGCGCATCGTCTTCTAGACGGTACTGAAGTTCAAGGTTTTTCTAACTCTGGTCGCAAAGCCAAACGTTGGCAACTCCCTGACTCTCGTGACGCAACGCTGTACAAAGCATCGCACATCAATCACCCATCTGCTAAGTGGGCTCGCCACGGTGAACAAAACTATCGTTGGTTGTTTACTCTGTGGATTGAATTACTAGCCGAGTACACGCACCGTTATGGTAAGATACACGCATCATCTCGCTTGATGGCTTATCTTGCACGTCCACCCAAGAATATCAAAATGGACGAACCGTTCACTGCCCCTTGGCGTGCTATGCCCGACGAATACAAATTCGATCGTTCTGTACCTGACTACACTGTCAAGTCATATCGTGCATATTACCTTGGCGCAAAAACTCAGATGCTAAAGTGGAAAAATCGTCAAACACCTGATTGGGTACACTAAATACATTTGTAAGGAGATATAATGCCAACCTATGAATTTAGAAACAAAGAGACAGGTGAAGTAACCGAAGTCTTTATGAAAATGTCTGCCAGAGAGCAGTATCTAATTGACAATCCCCATCTAGAACAAACGATGACGCAAGCACCTGCGTTCACAGGTGACCACATCATCATCAAAAAAGACTCAGGCTTTAAGGAGGTATTGCAAAAAATTAACGAACGAGTGCCAGGAGGCATGAAACAAAGCGGATCTTCTCAACTATAAAATAAGGAGTATGCATGGCGACAAAGCGCACAGCAAAACTTCTAGATAATGAATTCAGCGAAAAACCAAAAGAGGTTAAACCTAACAACTCTTTGAAAATCAGGATTGATAACTTAAAGACTTTTGATCCACTAACTGCACACCAGAAAGATTTCTATGACGCATACAAACGTCAAGATTATTTTATTGCGTTGCACGGTGTAGCAGGTACAGGTAAGACATTTATTGCTCTGTACAAAGCACTTGAAGAAGTTCTTGATAAGAGCAACCCCTTCAATAAAATTATCATCGTTCGTTCAGCAGTACCGTCTCGCGAAGTTGGACATTTGCCAGGTGACTTAAATGAAAAGACAGAAATCTACAGACAGCCATACCAGCAAATCTGTACAACACTGTTCGGTAGAGCAGATGCTTACCAAAGGTTGGAAGAGCAACACCATGTGGAGTTTATTAGCACCTCATTCATCAGGGGTATGTCGTTCGATGATGCCATCATCATCGTTGATGAAATGCAAAACCTCACATACGAAGAAATTGACACAGTAATGACACGTGTTGGTTATCGCTCTAAAATTATTTGGTGCGGTGACTATCGTCAGACTGATTTGAATAAGAAAAAGAATGACATGTCTGGTATTCTTAAATTCTTTGATATTGCGCAACATATGAAAGCGTTTACAAGAATTGAGTTTACACCTGATGACATTGTTCGTTCTTCATTAGTGAAAGATTATATCCTCGCCAAGCTGCGTTATGAGGATTACGAAGAAAGATAAATGAAAACTTTTATACATCATGATATTGCGAAGTTAGAAAGGATAACTAATGCTGATGGGAGACGTGTTTACGTTACACCTGAAGGTAATAGTTATCCTTCAGTCACTTCTATCACTGGAGTAACAAGCACATTCAACAAGAGTGCTTGGATTCAACGGGTTGGTGTGGACGAAGCAAATAGAATTACTCAACGTGCATTAGATCGCGGAACTCGTGTTCATTCTCTATGTGAGAATTTTCTTTTGGGTAATGAAATTGTAGTTGATATGTTTGATCAGGATATGTGGAGTTCTATGAAACCACTTCTTGATAAGATTGATAACATACATTGCCTAGAAACACCTTTGTATTCTGACTTCTTACAAGCTGCTGGTACAGTTGACTGTATTGCTGAGTACGAAGGTAAATTATCGGTCATCGACTTTAAGACTTCCTCAAGAGTTAAAGATCGCGATGACATTCATAATTATTTTGAACAGACTGCAGCATACGCTGTAATGTTTGAAGAACGTACAGGTATTCCAATCGGTCGCCTAGTTATCCTCATGGTTATTGACGACGACGCACCGAGGGTGTTTATTGAGAAGCGTGATGGTTGGATCGCTGGATTCCGTCGTTCACGTATGATGTACAAACAGAAATATAATATATAATAATATTGTTGTAATTCCTTCAAAGCGAAGGACTTCTGGACGGGGGTTCGACTCCCCCCATCTCCACCAGAAGTGCACTTAACACTATGAGGACTCAAGCTGGTAGTGCAGTTGTAGTCGCTGTGTGAGCACCTAGTGTACTTCTGATGGGGATGCCATGGTTTCGACAGGGGTAGATAGTAGAGACGGCAACACGGTAGGCGATGACCGTAAATCAAGCAAACAAAAGTAAATGCAAACGACAACGTTTTCGCATTGGCAGCCTAATCGCTGACTAGGGTTTCGGTGGCTTTCCTCGTAACAGAATAAGCCACCATCTTTAAGGATCTAAAATGATTGGTGTAGTTCTTGGGAATGGACCAAGCAAAAAACACTACGACAGAAGTGGTGATTTTGTATTAGGTTGCAACATTCCATCAGAAGATATTAGCGTAGATGCTACTGTAATTTGTGATGAAGAGATCGTATGGGTTCTTAAAAATGACTTGACTTTAATTCAAATTCCAATTATAATATCTACTAAGGTCTACGAAAAGATGAAAGAACTTGGTATTGTAAACCATTTTCAAATACATCATGTTTTCAAACCCAGAGAATGGCATAACGCTGCACATTATGCAGCTGACTATTTGATTAATTATGGTTGCGACGAACTCCATATTTGGGGGTGCGATTCTATCTTCCAAGATACAGTAGAATCTACGACTTCGCAACATGTTGTAAAACAGACAACAGGTGATGATAGGTTTATTAGAAATTGGAGGATTGTTTGGGATCAGAAACGAAAAGACAACGAACACGTTCACTTTGTAGTTTTCAGAATACCTAAATAATATACCAGCTGTCGGTTGCTGGACACACTGTTAACCGATAACACACACAGGAGGTAATTATGTCAAATATGACACCGTTCGAGATTCGCCTTGAACTACTAAAAATGGCGAAAGAGATGTTGGAACAAGACTATTACGGCAATCGTGAAAAAGTCTCCAACGAATATGCTGCGAAAGTTGATGCTGCTAAATTACACGGTCAACCTATTCCAGAACATCCTGGATTCCCAGCATTCCCTAACGAATCTGAAGTAATTAAGAAAGCCACAGAGCTTAACAGTTTCGTTTCACAAATCCCTAATACACAAGAAAAAGGAAGCAAAAAGTCCACCTGATGGGATCGGGGTGCATTCGTGCACCCTTTAACTTTAAGGAGATAATTATGCGAAAAGCAAAATTACTACTACTGAGCACGTTCTTAGGATTGACTGTTATTTTGGGTATGTCTCAAGCCTATGAAACAAGAACTCTAGAAATCACTTATAGTGATTTAACAAAAGAAGCTAGAAAACAAGTAGACTGTCTAGCGGAAAATATCTACCACGAAGCAGGTTATGAACCTCACGCTGGTAAGAAAGCAGTGGCTTTGGTCACAATGAACCGTATTGAAAGTGGGAAATTTCCTTCAAGTATTTGCGGTGTAGTGAAACAAAAGACTGAGAATACATGCCAGTTCAGCTGGTTCTGTATGCCAGTTAAATTGAGAAAAGATTCTGATGCATTCAGAGAGTCTATGGAAGTGGCACTCTTTGTATATGCTAATTATGAGAAGTTGAAAGACATCACCCATGGTGCTCTTTACTATCACGCTGATTATGTCAACCCTCGTTGGCGTGGTCTTGAGAAGACAACTATAATTGGTCGTCACATTTTTTATAAGGAAAAAGAGAAACTATGATGAATAAACTAAACCTACAACTTACCGATGGTGGAGATTCGAAACACTCGTTTTTCCTCATGATGGAAGAAATCAGCCTCACGACTGTAAAGTCAGCGACCGAGTGGATTCTTGAAGCTAACTTTACTGAAGAACGACCAGAGATGCTTAACCTTATTATCACTTCTCCTGGTGGTGACTTGAACGCAGCATTTGCTTTGATTGACGTTATGCGTGGTTCAGCGATTCCAGTTCGTACTATCGGCTTGGGTCAAATTGCTTCGGCTGGACTCATGATTTTTATTGCTGGTGAGAAAGGTCAACGTATCTTGACACCAAATACTTCTATTCTATCTCACCAATATTCTTGGGGTGCTATCGGTAAGGAACACGAACTATTTGCTACTGTTCGTGAGTTTGACCTTACCACTAAGAAAATGATCCAACACTACAAGAAGTGTTCTGGATTGGATGAGAAGAAGATTCGCGAAACTTTGCTTCCACCACAAGACGTCTGGTTGAGCCCAATTGAAGCAAAGAAATTAGGTCTGTGTGACGAAGTTAAGGAACTATCATGAAATCTGAAATTATTGCATTAATTGTTGCTGCAACTATTTCCATTATTGCAATTGTAACTGGTGTAACATATTACAACTTGAAGCGTGATGAAGCAATGAAGTCTAACATTGAGTCAGCCATTGTTAAAGGTATTGATCCAGTTGCAGTAAAATGTGCTTATGGTTACTCGGACAATGTTTGTGTTGTTTATGCAGCCACGAGAAAATAATCATTGACTTTCAACAGGTTTTAGGTTATAATTATATTATGGAGGAATTATGAAAAGTAAGAGTGATTTGATTAACGAGAAGCAAACCTTGCAATTGGAGAAGATGAAGTTAGACCGATTCTTCTCCATGTACTTGGATAAGTTTGGTTCCAAGATGGATCATGAAAAGCCCAATACCAAAATTTGGGCACTCTATAAGGCAAAACTTAAAGAGTACGAAGATATTTCCCAGCAAATTAAACGACTAGATTATTGGATTGCGAAATAATGTTTAAAACTTCTAATGAATTTTCTCTATTCATTGAGCAGCAAGCACGTGATAGAAGAATGTCACATATGGATGCTGTTTTAGAATATTGTAAAGATAACTTTCTTGAACCCCAAGATATTGTATCACTAATTAATAAATCGCTAAAAGACAAAATTGAAATGGACTTCCGAGAAGCAAACATGCTTCCGAAGCAAGCACAATTAGACGTTTGATATGGATGGCTTCAAAGCATACAAGTATTACATGGCTGTAAAACTACACTTCACCTCAAAGAAGTATAATGTGTTTGAAAACCGTGGTCATGTAAAAGGTACTCGCGATGCATTTAATGCTCGCAACGACAGATATATTTTTGAGAAACTTGGTCAAAAGTATGACGACCGAGATATTATTCAGTTCTTTGTTTCTAACTTCGCATATGGTAACGATACAGCCATCTATGGTAATAGCGAAGCTGAAGAATTATACTTCGAGTGGCAGAAACGTAAACAATCAATTACAAAGACTTTTATTGACGACTTGGCGAACATTATGAATATGTGCGACGTTCACAAGTTTAATTCTGATGGAATTTTCAAGTGCAAAGATGGAGATTTACCTGTATTGACTTCCATGTTTCTTTCAGGTAAAATATCTATTGAAACCTTGAGGATAATCGACGACATTGAACCGTTTGTCGATTCTTGGGAAAACGATCCTATGATAAAGATCGTGTTGGGTGATAAGTTACTCCGTATTGAAAAACTCAAAGGGTTTGTAAAGTACGACAGCGACAAAATCACAAAAGTGTACAATCATTTTAAAGAAGAACTATCTTTGTAATATCATGGGTAAGACCTACCATAAACAATCTAGTCGTTATGACGAAGAAAAACCCTCTGGTCGTTCGGGGAAACACGCAAAACATTCTAATAACCGAAAAGGTGGAGGAATGAGAACGCTAAATAGTTATGTTGAAGAAGATTATGATTTCGACGATGACACTTTCGACGAGTACATTGAAGTAGATGATGAGATTCAGATACAACATATCAAACAACGTTAATACATTTTTATACAAAGGAAAATACGATGGATATTCAAACACTTCGCGCAATGCGCAAAAACGATTTCGGTAGCATTTCTAATGCATTCGAGAAAATCGCAAACCCTTCTTCTGAAACTAAGTCTTACACGGACGACCGCTTTTGGAAACTAGAAGGTGATAAAGCAGGCAACGGCACTGCTACTATCCGCTTCCTCCCTAAAACTGATGCTGATGAACTTCCATGGGTTCGTGTATTCAGCCACGGTTTCCAAGGACCAACTGGTAAGTGGTACATCGAAAACTCTCTGACTACTCTTGGCGAACAAGACCCTGTTAGCGAGTTGAATACAACTCTATGGAACTCTGGCGTTGAAGCTAATAAGAAGATTGCGCAAAACCAAAAGCGTCGTCTTAGCTACATCGCGAACGTTCTAGTTGTAAGCGACCCTAAGCACCCAGAGAACGAAGGTAAGGTATTCTTGTTCAAGTTCGGTAAGAAGATCTTTGATAAGATTATGGACAAGGCTCGCCCAACTTTTGAAGACGAGAAGCCAGTCAACGTATTTGACTTTGACCAAGGTGCTAACTTCAAACTGCGTATGCGTAAAAAAGACGGCTTCACTAACTATGATGAGTCTGCTTTCATGGAACCAACTGCTATCGGTGACGACGACGAGATCGTTCGTGTACTTGGAGCACGTTATGAATTGAAGGAATTCTTAGATCGTAAGAACTTCAAGTCTTATGACGAGTTGAAGCGTAAGTTGGATGAGGTTCTTTCTGGTAATGGTTTCACTGCTAAGTCTGCCGCTGAAATGGCTGACGAAGATGAACCAGCACCAGTTCGTGCTGCACCAGAACCTGCTAAGGCTGCACCAGCGTTTACTCCAAAGGCAAGCAAACCTGCTCCAATGGATGATGACGACGACGTTATGTCTTACTTCGAGAAGATTGCTAAAGAAGACTAATAAGTCTTAGGCAAAAATAAAGGGAGCGAAAGCTCCCTTTCATCATTATGTAAATCGTCTAGATAGATATTTGTTATAACTAGATTCACTATTTCGTACAGGTGGTTTAATAACGTTTGTTTGATTGCTGTTAGAAACGTTTGTACTTGGAGCATTAACGATCGCTCCACCTTTCTTGCCATCTGCTTTAGCAGCTTCGTCAGCATTACTCTTAGAAGCATTATATACTGATGCTCCACCAACAGACATAGCGCCACCAGCAGCTGCGAACTTTGTAGCTTGTTCCCATGGGAAGTCTTTAACAGCTTTCATTGAGTTAGAATCTACTTTGGCGAATTCTTTCATTGCACCAGACATAGAAGCTAGACCGTCAGCTGCGTCTTTAACACCAGGACCAACTGTACCAATCTTGATAAGTTGTTCAACTGGAGAATCTTGACCGATAGTCAATAGATTACCAACTAGAGTACCAAGACCAGCAACTGCTTGCCCTGCACCAAAAGCAGCGATAGCAAGCCCTAACGCACCAACACCAGCGGCAACACCCATTAATGCATCACCATCAATAGCAGCAAGTCTTTCTAATCCACCTGTAAAGGCTTCTAGACCTTCACCCATAGATTCCATGGCTGCGCCAATAACCCAAACTGCGCCACCAAGAGCAGTTAAAGCAAGAGCACCAACACCCAACAGAGGTGCCATTGAACCAGCTAAAGCACCTGCGCCGATCAAAGCAGCGATAGTGATACCAGCTTTCGCTAGAGTTTCCCAATCAAGGTTAGCGAAGTTCTCTAGTGCTTTACTCATACCCCAGACAACTGCTGTTAGTAAACCCATTACAGCAATACCAGCAACGGTTTTAGCTGAAGCGAACATTTTGATACCATCAGATAATCCACCAAGGATACCCTTGAAGATTGCGCCGATACCATCGCCAATACCTTTACCGATAGCAGCAACACCATTACCAATAGAACCCATTGTATCGCTAATACCCATTGCCAGTTTAGACATACCAGACTTAGGTTTAGCTGACTTACCAGCATCTTCACCGCCACCTGCTGATGACGAAGTAATACCTGCCATTGCCGCAGTGTTAGCTGCAATTTGAGCTAGATAATCCATTTGTCCAGCAGTCAAACGAAGCATCTCTGCTTGGTTTTCTCTGGCAGCTTGTTGATCGGCTAATAAGTCAGTCGTTGATTGAGCAACCTGTCCTTTATCGGATGGAGTCTTTGGCAAAGGTGCGCTTGTAGCTGCAACATTACCACCCATTGGGTTAGCAGCGTCTTTTGCTGATTTACCACCAACTTGGTTTAGTTGATTAAACGTGCTTAGAGCAGAACTACGTTTTTTAGCAGCGTCGCTTTTTGCTATTTGATCATCCGTAGCACCCATCTTCTTGAGACGATCCATTTCACCTTGAGCACGTAGAGCGTCATTTCTTGCGCCACGTTGAGTCTTGGCATCCTTCATTAAATCTTTATCAGACTTATCAGAACCAAGAGCTTTCATACGTTTTACATAATCGTAGTCGTCTCTCTTATCACGTGCACCTTTGAACATCGTGAATGGACCAAGCATCGCCTTTTTGATAGTGTTAGGGTCTAAAGCGTCTTGTAGATTACGCTTCATGTCCTTGAACTTATCGCCGACACCTTTCCAGTCTTTGTTACCCTTTTGTAGAGCTTCAATCTGTTTGTTTTGACCTTCAGAGATCTTCTTAAGAAACGCTGCTTGGTCTTTTTGTAGTTCTAGTTGAGCTTGCTGAATCTTAATAGACATTAAGACTTTAGCGTCACTCTGGTTCGAATCAGCTTGGGCTTGAGAACCCTGCTGGATTTGCTGAAGGGCTTGGGACTGTTGGTCTAAAACCGCTGTGATTTGCCCGAGTGCACTATTTGCACCCTTTACACCACGGGCTATGGTTTTCATTGGTCCCTTACCACCTCTTTTTGGCATTTTTTACATCCTCTTTTTGGATTCGATCCGTTGTTTTTCTTCTTCTAAGTATTGGACTAACATATGCACATAAAGCTCTCGTTCAAATGGCAGCATATCTTCCAACTCTGCTAACGAATATTTATGATATTGCATAAGTGCAAAGTTCATACGATAGTAGTTTTGCAGAGACTCATGCCCGAGAGCCATTAGAAAAAACTTTGTAGCCCTTCCAATACTTTATGGTGTTCCTTACCGCAGATTGGGCACTTGTACTCAACCTTTGTAGAGATCTTTGGCATAGTCTCGAAGAACTTTTGAATCTTAGCGAACTGCTCAGAAGTTAAGTTATTCAAGAACTGTAGTAATTCTTCTTTCTTTGTTTCATGACCATAGTACACGTCTTCACCGTCGTAAATACAATCGATCAAGTCAGCAACTAGGTTGAATACTTCTTCAACGTCGCTGGCATCTTTTAAAGTGTCTGAGACTTCTAATGTTGGGTACTTCATCACGATACCGACTTTATTAAACAAGTCGATCTTATTAGTGTGCCCCTCTGGTTTAGCAACTTCTAAATCTTGAATGTTTATAGTAACCTTAGAACGAGCTTTTTCATTTTGTTCACCGTGATCATTATCGCACTGGAACAATAAGTCAATAGTTTCACCAACAGACTTACCACGGATTTGCAGGAACATATATTCAATGTCAAAGATTGCTAGTTTGTCCATATCAATCTTATCTTGAATAACGCTACTGAAAACACTCTTCAAAGTGTCAACCATAACTGTTGGGTCTTCCGATTGTTGAGCAATCAAAAGAGCTTTTTCTTCCTTAACAACGAAAGGTCTAAATCTAACAGTCTTCCCAGTAGATGGAATTACCATGTTAAACGTAGGTTGTGTATTCATAGGCAAAGCCATATTATTCTCCTGTCATTTTCTTAATCATTTTACTCAAATCAGCTGTACTACCAACAAAGATCGCATTGTTAGTAGTAACTTCTTTCGTCGAACCCTTGCTAGGTTCTTCTAGTTTCTTTTTCTGTTGATGAACATCCATTAGTTGCTGGTTGATATCAGCTAGTTGCTTCATCAAACCACCTACAACTTCGAAGGCACGTGGATGTTCAGATTGCTTTGCTACAGATAGAGCAGTTTCTAGAGCAGACTTACCTTGTGTTAGTAATTCACGCAGATTATCTCTAGCGTGATCATAGTCGTCTTCTATTTTACCAGATGTGTGTTTTGGTTCTCCCGTTGCAGGGAGAACTTCAACTTCTTGTTGCTTCATAGGTTCAATATCAAATACTTTTGACAAAGACTCATCAGTGTTCATATTAAAATCCAAAAATTAAAAACGAATAGACGGAATTCTACTTGTAACCTTAGAGAATCCACGCATAGCGTATTGACCAACCGCACCAGTGATAAAGTTACCAGCTTCCCCAAGACCCTTCATGTATTTCTCTTGGAAACCAGTGAAGTTATCTAAGTAACCCTTAAATCCACCAGAAGTCTTCTCAAGTTTAGTGTATGGGTCTTCAGCGATCATAGTAGCATACCAATACTTATATTGGAAAGTTACATCCAATCTCATAGTATCGTTATTATTCTGAGAGTCTAAAGAAATAGGTGCGACAGTTTTAGGGTAAGCGTCATAAAGCATCACCAAATAAGTAACCTTATCTTCCAAATCCTGAATACGAATAGTCATTGGAGTAACGTAGTCGTTGTACCAACCAATTGTACGATCAATTGGGTTAACAATGTACTGTGACCAGTTGTCAAAGATACTCTTAACAGTCATTTGACGATCTACGTGAAATGTTAGTGTAATTGGGTCAAACATTCGGTCGTAAACCACTTCTCTAGTTTCACCGTATGTACGGTTGGTAGTGGTAGCGAAATTGATACCAGGAAGCGACGCTTTCTCGCAGAATAGCAACATACGTTTTGTTGTTTCTGGCATAGCTTTTGGCGGAGAGAAATCAACAGTGAAGCGGTTCGTACGAGCGATACCTTTAGTCTTAATCTCCGCGATAAAATCTTTTTGTCTATTTCCAGCCATTTACTTTTTCTTCTTTCTTTTCATAGCATTTACTGCTTGTCGAGATTTATCCCAAATTCTATCATCAGGTGCTTTAACGAACTGTTCAACTGGTAGTAGAACTGCCGTTGTCCAGTCGTATGCTCTAATTTCTCGGAAAGTAGATCTCAATCCGCCGAAGTTATAGTTGTGGAATGCGGGAACTGCAGCTGCGAATTTCTGTACACCTTTAATAGCAGCCCAGCTATATTTAATACGAGTGTTTTCATCCATCTTAGCGTTTGTTTTATACTGCATCAGATAATACAAAAGCTGTACTCTCATTTGATATGGTAGGTAGTGGAAGTTGATTCCGCTAAAACCAGCGATAGATCTTTTATATAACAATGTACACGGAAAACGGTCAAAGTATGGAATCGAGCTTTTATAGATCGGGTCATAAATATACATGTACATTTTACCAGGCATCAACTTTGTTGTTAGCTGAGTCGGGTTGCCTTTTAGAACCGTCCAAGGGCTGTTAATTTGTTTCATCAGCAAAATCATCTGCTGTTCATACCAAGCCTTAGACTTACGAAATGCTGTTTTTAGATCGTACTTATTCTTCTCGAAAATATCGAGAGCAGCGATCTGTGCAGCAGTTCTAGATTGTTTGACAATAGTAGGCATATCTACTATTTAGGTTAGACGCCCAATTCTTTTTCTGTAATAATTTTGAATTCCCAACCTCTATCCCTAGCATACTCGGAAGCTGCTTTCCATTTGGCTTGGTTTTTAATGAATCCGTAAGATTCAGCCAGATATCGTTTTGTTCTTTTACCAGGAAATTCTGGTGGAGATGTCTGTTTTAGAGGTTTAATTTCTATAAGATAAGTTTTAGTAGAGCCATCTTTTTGCTGGACTCTTATTTTGAAATCTATGAAATAGCGGTGTAGTTTGTTATCAGTCGGGCATATGTATGGGATGACTGTTTCTTCAGAACTCCATCTGATAATAGAAGGGTTTACATCACACCACTTTGCAAACCTTGTTTCCCAAGACGATCTGCATATGATGTTGGATACATCCCCAGAGTATTTTTGTGGGTTTATTGGAACATATCTTCTTTTATGGAACATAAATAAATAATCAAATAAAAATATTTAGGAAGCCTTTATGGGAATTCTAGACTATATTAGTCAAAAAGCGTCAGATGTTAGAGATAGAGTTACTGGTTCAGTTCAGAAGGTTGGAACACAAGCCAAAGACATCACGCAAAAAGCATTAAATCCACCGAGAGAAAACTGGATCAAAAATGACCGTAAATCTTTCGAAGTTAACAAATACAAGATAGACCAACACACATATCCATCAGATTTGTTGACACCCCAATATGGTGGAAACTATGCGTTGTTTTATATCAACGTATCAGACGCATCAAGATTATCTATTAAAGAAGATACGTTTGATCCAGGTGAGATTGAGCCAAGAATGCGTGGCTCTTTGGTTGCTAACGCTAAGAAACTCACAGATACTTTTGAGAGCGTTATTAATTCTACAAATAAGGCTGTTGGTGAAAAGGTTGGTAAAATTGATATCGAAGCTATCAAAAACGCAGTACCATTTAATGGTAGAAGCCAACGTCGTTTAAAGACTGCGATTGCTTTACACATCCCTAATCAATTAAGTGTTCGATATGCCACCACTTGGGGTGAAGCTGATACAGCTACTGCTCAAGCGTTGATGTCGGCTGGTGCTTCTGGTGTAAACGCAGTCGGAGAAGCCATGGCTGGTAACCCAACTGCAGCTAAAAAGAACTTGACAGACATGGGTGCCACTGGCGCTGAAGCAGCATTTGCTTATGGTTTAAATAAAGTCCCAGGTGCTCAAGCTATTCAGGGTGCCACTGGTCTAGCATCAAACCCGAAACGTGAACAAACTTTCCAAGGTGTTGAGTTCCGTAAGTTTACATTCGATTACCAGTTCTATCCAAGAGATGAAGCTGAAGCTCAAAATGTATTGAATATTATTCACCAGTTTAAGTTACATATGCACCCAGAGTTTAAGAGTGAACTGAACTATGTTTGGATTTACCCTTCTGAATTTGATATTACATATTTTACAAACGGTGGCGAAAACTTAAATCTACATAAACATACTTCTTGTGTATTAGAAAGTATGAGCGTAAACTATACACCGAATGGTAATTTCTCTGTGTTCGCGAACGGTATGCCAACTCAAATTAATATGTCGCTAGAGTTTAGAGAACTACAACTTGCTTCGAAAGAAACTATCGGTCTAACACCAGGAGGTCTATAAAATGTATTTTAAAGAATTTCCACAGTTTCTTTACGATTTTAATTATGGTAATAGAATTAAAACCAGTCTTGTAACTGATATTACAAGAAACGTTAGAGTCAGAAAAGAGATTCTAGAAAACGTCACCCTTTTTGACGAGTATGATATCATTGATGGTGAAACTCCAGAAATTATCTCAGAAAAGTTGTATGGTACTCCAGAGTATCATTGGGTTATTATGTTAGCCAATGGTAAGTATGATTATCGTGCAGATTTTCCACTACCAGAAGCTGTGCTGCAAAAGCATATTGCCACTGTCTATAATCCAACACTTTACTCAAGCGATTGGTACTGGACGAAGACAACAACCAATGATGTTACTCAGTTGGTTATGTATATCAGAATCACAAGCGTTGAGGTTCCATTTGACCCTGAATACTTAACTGCTCCAGTTAAAATTAATTTGACGGACGATGATGGTTCTTTTGCAAAGGTTATTAATTATCCAACAGACCCTATTGGTCTAGATGTTACTACACAATATTTCTACTTCCCAATGGCCAATTCATATGAGCCATGGTTAACATCTCATAGCACTGTTAATAAAGTTGGTAACGCAGAGCTTACAATTAATACAGAAGGAAGAGAATACAATCCAGTGTATTATATTAACACGTTGGGGCAGAAAGTAAACCCTAGCGAGAATGCTATCCCGATTACTGGTGACGTGCAACATAGATATGAGAATGACCAGAAGAGAAGAATCAAAGTCATTTCTCCCACATTGTTGGAAACAATCCTTAGAAATTATCAAGACGAGTTATAATGCCTCAAATAGTTAATGCTGCTAATACGTTAAGATATGCTGGCGACGTAAATATTGAAAAGGTTGACATTGTCACACCTAAAGGTATTTACCAAAACGTCAGAAACCAAATCATTCAGGTGAGAATATTTGAAGATATATTCTCACCATTCATCACAGGTTCTATTGTTCTAAAAGAATCATTTGACTTGCAATCTTTGTTACCATTGATTGGTGAAGAATATATTGACATAAAAATTACAACACCGACGTTAGACAAATCTATCAGCGGTTTGTTCCATATCTATAAAATGAACGATAAGATTAACCTTGGTGATAGAGCCATTGGTTATGAACTGAATTTTATCTCAGCTGAAGCTATCGTAGATTCAAACAAGCGTATCAGTAAAGTGTTTTCTGGTAAAATCTCTGACATTGTTGGAACATTCGTTGTTGATAAAATTGACGGTCTAGAAAGTAAAAAGAAGTTCAATGTTGAAAACACTCGTAACACTATCAAGTACGTTTCACCATATTGGACTCCGATTCAAAACCTAACGTTCTTGTCAGATAACTCTATTTCAGAAAACCAGTCTCCGTCTTTCTTATTTTATGAGAACAGAGACGGTTTTAACTTCAAGGCTCTTGAGAGTCTGTATAAAAATAAATCATTCCAGCAGTTCGTGATGGATAAGTATTCTCGTGATAACTTCCCACAGGGTGGTAACGCACTGAACATTTTAGAAGATTACAAACGTGTTGGAGAAATTGACTTCATTGAATCGTACGACTATATGGATAGATTGTCTGGTGGTATGTATAATTCCAAACTAATCTCGTACGACTCTACGAAGAAAACATACACTGTAAAGAACTTCGATATTAAACAGAAATTCCCAAGACAGAATCACTTGAACGAGAATCCTCTGTTCTCAGAAAAAGCTATCGGTAGAAGTAGTGCTAAACATATTCTATTCCCAAGAGCTTTTGAAACGTTCACTTCTTTCGGTGATACTACCAACGCCAGAGTTGTTCAAGAACGTATTTCTTTCTTGAAAATGGCTGAAGCCCAAAAAGTTAATATCACAGTCCCAGGACGTTGTGATTATACTGTTGGTCAGATTGTAGAATTAACTCTATATAAAAAGCAACCTATGAGAAAACGTGACAGACAAGAAGATTTGATTGATAATGTTAATAGTGGTAAATATCTTGTTTCCGCCATCAACCACCAAGTGTCTGTTGAAGGTCATACATGTTTTATTGAACTAATTAAAGATTCTATGAAGAAGAAAGTTGGATAATGGCACAGAACATATATTTCGGAGTTGTTGAAAACCGAAGCGACCCTCTTGAATTGGGTCGCTGTCAAGTACGTGTAGTTGGTCTACACACCCACGATAAGAACTTATTACCAACATCAGACTTACCTTGGTGCGCTTCAATGCAGCCAGTAACTTCTGCTGCTATGAATGGTATTGGATATACTCCGCTTGGTCCAGTTGAAGGTTCTTCGGTTGTTGTTATGTACCTTGACGATTCTTATCAACAGGGTATTATGTTAGGTGCTGTTGGCGGTATTGCGACAAACCCTGTACCTATTGACTTTGACGACTCTGGACCAATTGCACAATCAGACGCTGCGACTAAAGATATCGTTCGTTTAAGAAGCGTTCCTGGACCAACTACTGGTCAGGTTATTAAACTGTATGACCCAGATTATAATCGCCAAGACTTGACGTCAAAGTTGTCTGCCAACATGCGTGTGTCTGGTTATGGTATTGAGTATGGCACGGTAATCGTTTCTATTGATAGTGGTACACAGATTACAATTTCAAAACCTGTTCGTGACTTCGGCGAAAACCTATTAGACTTTGAACAACCTTTGGCTTCTGCTAAGTCTATCGTTGAATCTAAGACTAACGTTACTGGTTCTACTCTTGATCAAAAATCAGAACCAGTTAAGACAACTCCAGTAAACTCTGAAATTCCGACGCTACCACCTTTACCTGAGTTCAAGAATACACAAACAAAGGCATCTGAAGGTATTAAGGCACTTATTGCAGCTTGTGATAAAGTTGGATTAACTACTAAAGAACAAAAGTGTGCTTTACTGGGTATCGCTGGTGGAGAAACTGGATGGATTCCACAAAAAGAATCATACAACTATTCAGAATCTAGATTGAAACAGATTTTCAGTTTTGCTACTGACGAAGACGTTGCAAAATATTCAAACGCTGTTAAGAAGGGTCTTACACGAGAAGAATTCTTCTCTTGGTGTTATGGTCCAACGAAGCGTGGTAAAGGTTTCTTTGGGCATACAAGCGACGAACAAGCTGGTAAGTATTATGGTCGTGGCTTCATTCAATTGACTGGTTATTCAAACTATAAACGTTACAATGACCTAGCCAAAGCTGCTGGTTTAAACATTGATATTGTAAACGACCCAGATTCATTAGATAATGATATCAACGTATCAGCGACTGTAGCTGCTCTGTATATTAAAGATCGTGTACCAAAGGGTATTAACCCTAACGCACACCCAGATTATTTCTACGCTGCTAAGAAAGCTGTTGGTGTAAATTCGCCAGACATTGCTGCCAGAAAACTTAGCTACTATGAATACTTCTATGGTAAGTCTGGTGGTGGTGTTGTTAAAGACGCTGGCGCAGCTGTTCCTGTTGTTGAAGAAAACGGAGAAAGCAAACCAGGACCATCTAAGAAGTCTATTGAGACTGGTTCTTTTGGATTGGGCTTCCGTGACCCAAACAACAAATATCCTCTACAAGAATATATCGGGGAGTCAGACGTTAATCGTTTAGCACGTGGTATTATTGAAGGTACTGTTGTTAAATTAAAAGACGCAACTAGAAAACTTGGTATCCCAAAAGCAGACGGTGGTTCTTGGGATCAACCTGCTGCTCCATATGGTGCTAAGTATCCTTTCAATAAAGTGTTTGAATCTGAATCTGGGCATATTCAAGAATTTGATGACACGCCTGGTCAAGAACGTGTAAACACTTATCACCGTTCTGGTACATTCACTGAAGTTGACGCTAACGGCACTCAAGTAAATTATATCGTAGGTGACAACTTTGTCCTTATGGAACAGAACGGTTGTATTCACGTTGCTGGTGAATGTAATATCACAGTTGATGGTCAAACTAATATCTTGGCTAGATCTGACGCTACAATTAAAGTTGAACAGAACGCTAACTTGACAGTTGGTAATAATTTAGATATAGGAGTTGCAAACGATGTAACTCTAGCAGCTGGTGGAGACTTCTTAGTAAAAGTTGGTGGTAACTATAAGGTTGATGCTGGTGATATCACTGTTAAGTCTCAGGCTAACTTAGCAATGCAATCAGTTGGAGATCTATCTAATAAGGGTGCCAAAGTCGCAATTGAATCTGAAGGTGATGCTGATATCAACGTTGCTGGTACTTTCAATATGAACTATGCTGAAGGTAACTTCGGTACAAGTGCAGGTAGTGCAGCTGACGTTGCTAACGTTGAATTGTCTCCACCGCCAGCTGGCAATCCTTTGAACGCAGTTATTGGTTACTCTATTGCCCCACCAAGAGAATTTGAAGAGAAAGCAACTATTGAAACTCCAGATGACTGGGATACACCTGAAGGTCGTGCTCAAGCCCAACAACAAGCTGCAAAAGAAGGTGTTGTTGGCGTTGTTCCTCTTCCAGCAGCTGATGAAACTGGAGCAACTCCAACTGGCGGTTCTGGTAAGCCAATCGAGGTTGATAAGGGTAATATCCAAAACACTAGAGACTTTACAGATGATTACCGTCTATCTAAGAACGTTGTTCTTGGTATGATGATTTCTGGTGGTGTTGGTGGTAAACATAGACTAACCCCTCAGATGTTGAAACCAAACGCTGGTGGTCAAGAGCGTCTATACACTGTACAAGAAATTGTTGGTAACTTAGCTGAAACTGCAAACAATATTTTGGAGCCAATTATTGATGTTCTACCAGGAGGTCGTTCTGGTTATAACGTACAATGGACTATTTCTTCAGGTTATCGTTTGAAGGGTGTTGTACCGAATGAATCGCCAACTTCTGACCACTGTAAGGGTCACTGTGTGGATATTGTATTGAAGATTCCAGATAAGTACAATAAGACTTTTGAGATGATTCAAAAGATTGAACCGTTGATTGTATACGACCAGCTTATCTTAGAATATCGTGCACCAGATTCAGTTTGGATGCATATTTCGTATCGTAAGGATAACAACCGTAAGATGGCTTTCACGATGGTTAACGATAAGACATATAAGCGAAATGAAAAGGGTTTGCCTGCTGGCTTCTTCTTACTAAATACAATTCCACCAAAGGGTAGTGTATAATGCCAGCAGTTTGGAATATTGAGAGCTTTGAGAACGTGGACGAATATCAAGCGTTCTCTCACTCTCTCACATATACCAACGATGAGTTTCCAGGGAAATCTTATAAGGTTGTATTAGTCCCAAGCGAAACCAATCCACAGACTGTATTCATCAGCGGCAATAACATATCTGGTTATTTTACAGATGTGTTTAATGTACAGATAAGATACAAGACGAAGAAAGTACCAAACCCTCAAAGTGAATTTATTGACGTAATTAACTTCAGAGCTATTGATTTAGAAAAACTAGAACAGATTATTAGTTATAAACCAGACTTAGCGACCCATAAGACATACAATTATACAGCGAACGTTTATGATGGTGAAACATTAGTTGACACCAAGGCTTACACTAAAACTGTAAATAATAACTGGGACTTAAACAAGACTCTACTTTTACAGTATATCAACTCAACTGTTATTACAGATTCTTCTCTTTTCAGACCTTGGATAAATAGTATTAATGGTGCAGTTGTAAAGTGGCGAAATACATCTAACGTAGATATTAACTGGGCATAAAATGGAAATTCCAAATATATTCAAAAACAGAGCTGGTGCTATTCAGCTTTCTGACTTAGACGATAACTTCAACGTTGTTAAGGTAACAGTCAACACTCAAGAAACCCAGATAACCACGCTACAAACGGGGCAGGCTGATTTAGAAACTCAACTGGCTAACTTCTCAGCCATTCCTATTGGTTGTATTGTTTTATGGTCTGGTGCTGTAAACGCAGTTCCTTCTGGTTGGAGATTATGTGATGGCACAAACGGTACGCCAGACTTAAGAGATAGATTCGTTGTTGGTGCTAGAGCAGACTCTAATGGTACAGCGACGACTTTTATTACTGGCGCAGATACTAAATCAGGTGGTTCTAAAGACGCTGCGGTTATTAGTCACGTTCACCCAGTTTCATCTACTGCAACGGTGACAACTGATACCCATACAATTTCTGGTACTATTTTTGCCAACGATTCTGGATTGTATGGTAGTGGATCGTTCTATAATGCTGGCGGTAATGGAGCAACATTTTCTGATAATAGTGTCACTAGTACGAATAACGAAAATAGAACAGTAGCAATTAATGACGTTCATTCCCACACTCACACTGTTGGTGTAACTACTTCTATCTCAAGCGTTGGTGAATCTGGTACGAATAGAAACCTCCCACCATATTATTCTCTTGCATATATTATGAAGGTCTAATATGCCAGGAATTGCTAAAATCGGAGACGTTACAACTGGGCACGCTGGGTATCCACCAACCCCTATGATCTCATCCCCAGTTAGCAAAACAAAATTTAACGGTAAAAAGCCAGGAGTTGTAGATCCAGAATGTAAGTTTGCAGCTCATTCGTTAGGTCCTTCCGTTCACCCAGAAGAAATTAGAACACCAAAGAAGGGTTCTAAAAAGACTAAAATTGAGGGGTATTACATAGCCAGAATTGGTGACGAATTGCAAGATGGCGATATTATTGCTGGCGGTTCAGAAAATAGTTTTATAGAATAGAATAAATAATATCTATGGCAAGAAATACAAGAACGTTCTCGGATTTAGACTTAAACTTCGCTCCTCACCCAGTGACGGGCGATCTCACACAAAAGTTCGACGATAACGCAATTAAACAGGCTGTTAAAAACCTGTTACAGATTCGTCACTATGAAAAACCATTTCATAGCGATATTGGTTCTCCACTAAGAGAACTATTATTTGAACCAATCACACCACTTACTGAACAGATGGCTCGTAGAGCTATCATCGACATCATTTCTAATTTTGAACCACGTGTTCAGCTAATAGATGTCAACGTTATTGCATCGGAAGATAATAACTCATTGTATATTAATGTGGTTTTCAGAATTGTAAATACTGAACGTCCAATAACTCTTGACTTCATATTAGAGAGAACACGATAATGGCACAAACAACAAAAAGAATTAAAGTTAATGCGTTAGACTTTGATGAAATCAAAGATAACCTAAAGAACTTCCTCTCTGCGCAAGAGCAGTTTAAAGACTATGATTTTGAAGGTTCTTCTTTCAATATCTTATTAGACTTATTGGCATATAACACCCACTACAATAACCTATATACAAACCTTGCAGTCAACGAAATGTTCCTTGACTCTGCAAGTAAACGTGCGTCAGTTATTTCGTTGGCGAAGATGTTGGGTTATACTCCAAACTCAGCGAAGTGCGCAAAGGCATATGTTAATGCAACAATTACTGCTCCGACTTATTTTCAGTCAGTTATTACTTTGCCTGCTAATCAACCGTTTTTGACTTCTATTGACGGTATTTCTTATACATTCTATAACACGTCTGACGTTACTACTGTTGCGGTTGGTGGTACTTATACTTTTAACGATATTGAATTGATTGAAGGTATCCCTTTAACTTACAGCTACACTATTCGCACTGGTCAAAAGTATATTATCCCCAACGCAAACGTTGACCTTTCTACTTTAATTGTTAAGATTCGCGAAACCCCAGACGATGATACTTTCGTTGTTTACACTCCAGCCGAAACTGTTACAGAGATGGATTCAAACACGAAGTCATACTTTATTAAAGAACTAGATGATGGTGTGTATGAAGTTTACTTCGGAGACGGTGTTGTTGGCTACAAACCAATTGACGGTAACTATCTAACTTTTGAATATTATGTTTCTTCCCTAGAAGGACCAAACGGTGCGAACACTTTCTCTTATGCTGGTACTGCTCTTCTTGGTTCTGGTTTAACTGTTGTTGCTTCTACTGCAGCTTTGGGTGGTGCTTCACCAGAAGAAGTTGAGTCTATCAAGTATAATGCTCCACGTATGTTCGCTGCGCAAAACCGTGCAGTTACAACTGAAGATTACAAGACTCTAATTTATAAGAACTTCCCACAGGCAGACTCAGTGGTTGTTTGGGGTGGTGAGGATAACGACCCTCCAATCTATGGTAAGACTTTTATTTGCGTTAAGCCTACAGATACTAATAAGTTGACTGATACAGAAAAAGACTTTATTAGAAATCAGATTATTGCTCCAAAGTCTGTCGTTTCTATCACTCCAGAGTTTATTGATCCAGAATACTTCAACGTTCAGATTGACGTTACTGCATACTACAATGCAAAAGTATCTGATAAAACTCCTGCGCAGTTAGAAACTCTTATTCGTGAAGCTATCTATGCATACGACGATACAAACCTTAAGAAGTTTGACGGTGTATTACGTTATTCTCAGTTGGTTCGTTTGATTGACGAAACTGACCAAGCTATTGTAAACAACACAACTAAGATTTTAGTTCGTCGTGAATTTACACCTCGTTATAACCTATCTTCTGAATATAAGTTGAATATGATCAACCCGATCTTCAACTCTACTATTCCATCAGAGTCTGTTATTTCTACAGGATTTTATATTCCAAATACTGCGAACATTCACTATATTGATGATGATGGCCAAGGTAACTTGCGTCTGTTCTACTATGATGCTCAGCAAAACAAATATATTGTAAACCCAAGTATTGGTGAGGTAGACTATGCAAACGGTACTCTAATCGTTCGTAACCTCACTATCACTTCTATGGCTGACGCAACATTCGAGTTTATTCTTAAGCCAGAATCTTATGACGTTGTTACAGCGTATAACCAGATCGTTCAAGTTGCTCGTAATTACTTAAACGTTAGTGTAATTAACGATATGACTGCTGCTGGTTCTAACCAAGCTGGTAAGAACTATATCTTCACTTCTATCAGAAACCTAAAGTAATATGGCGAATACAGATCTTCGTGTTGGTCTTAAGAACATGGCAGCTAACCAGCTGCCTGAGTTCATCAGAGCAGAGTATCCAACTTTTGTTGCATTTGTTGAGGCATACTACGAATACCTTGACAACCAAAACGTTGATCTAAGACAAGTTCGTGATATTGATGAAACCCTTGACGACTATCTAAAGTTTTTTAAAGCTGAACTTGCTCACAACTATCCAGTTGTAAGTACAGATACAAATACAGAGCGTTTCTTATTAAAGCACATCAAAGAGCAGTATCTTGCAAAAGGTTCTGAATCGTCATATAAACTTCTATTCCGTCTGTTATATGGTAAAGACGTTTTCATCGACTATCCTGGTCGTCAGATGCTTCGTGTTTCTGATGGTCGTTGGACTCAAGATGTATCTATTTTCGTAAAGGTTTCTCAAGGTGACCCTTACAAGATGATCGGTAAGACGGCATCTATCCAAACTGGTAAGAAGATTTTTAATTACACGGTTGTCGAGGGTACTGGTGGCGGAACTGGTGTGACTGCCAGCGTCCAAAACGTTATTGCAGTTCCTGGGTATAATGATATTTTTGAAATTTTCTTAGATAGAAATTTCTATGGTGATATTGAACCACTTAACACTATTAAGTATGGCTCAGAGTTTCAAGCTACAATTTTACCATGTACTGCAAAAATTAAGATTAACGATCCTGGTAAAAACTTTAGACCTGGTATGGTTTTCCAGTTGTTCACTGGCGATGGTACACCTTTCTGGTTTAAAGTTTCTACAGTAACTGAATCTGGTGGTCTTAAGACTATTGACACTATTCGCTTTGGTCTATTCTATAACACTAGTTTTTCTGTTACTGTATTGCCTGGTTCTGCCGTTTCTTCTAAGCAAAAGAGAACATCTACTGTTTCAGATTTAACATATACTGTTACAAGTAACGGTAAAATTGTAGCTGTACAAATTCTAAATCCAGGAACTGGTTATACTCAACCGCCAGAAATTCAAATTACAGGTAATGGTACTGGTGCAACGGCTCACGCTGTAATTGAAAATGGTTCAATTAAAGAAATTATTATTGACGATTTCGGTCAAGACTATACATTTGCATTTGCTCGAGCAGAAAACGCAGTTGGAGATATTACTGGTACTGGTGCAACTCTTAAGGCTGTTATTGGTGCAGACTACGACTATAATTTTAAGGATAAGACTTCTGGTTTTACTGAATCTGGTTATGTTAACTTTGGTGACTACTGGGCTCACCAATATTCTGATGGTACATATGTTGGTACTATTGCTCGTCAGTTCTTTATTAACGCTGCCGACACACAAGGTTCAGACCCAGCTATCTTAAACGTGTCTTTAGAGGCTGTTGCTAAGTACCCAGGATATTATAGAACAAACGATGGTTTCTTGGACGATTCTATGATGATCCAAGACTCTTACTACTTCCAAGCATTCGCTTATGTATTGAAGATTGACGAGCAGTTACAGAAATATGCTTCAGTCGTTCGTTCAATGCTACACCCATCTGGTATGGCGATGTTCGGTGAGTATTCTATCAACAATAAAATTGCTCTTTCTGTTGGTCTTACTTCTCTTGTCAAATCTCTTGGTGTTACTTTATATGATAGCGTTCTTGCTTCTGACAGTTATGAAGTTGACGAAAACGGTAATGTTATCCGTGGTTCTATCTTCAGTTTCTATAAAGATCTAAGTACAACATATAGTGGAATAACTGAACTTGTAAGATACTCTTTTGTTAAGAGAATTGATGATTCTTATTCAACTTCTGAAGTATTTGATAAGTTCTTTATCAAAGGTATTGGTTTAACTGGACAAGCTGAAACTGTGTTTATGACCGAGCTTGTTAATAAATATTTTGGTAAGAGGTTGGAAGACACAACGCAACTTACTGAGAATTTTACTAAGTTGTTATTTACAAAAGCTGTAAACGATTTCCAACCAGTAGCAGAACAACACGCTATTACATTTACCCTAAATACAATTATTGATCCAACATCTGGCGTATATCCAGAAGAAGGATATGTTATTATGGAGCCTTGGGATGAAGGTTCATACCAAGCTGAACATTACGCCAATGAAAGACCATCAACTTTCTCAACATAAGGAGTCAACATGATTCAACAATATCAAGAATGCTCAGTAGCCCCAAAAGGTTGGGTTACTATTACTAAAACAAACGAAGCTGGACAAGTTACTGAACAGTTTGAAGTACCTAACTTGGTTGTTACTACTGGTAAGATTTACATTGCTGGTAAAATGATTGCAACTAACGCTGACGTACCTGTCGCGATGACGCACATGGGTATCGGTACTGGTACTGCATCTCCACTAGCTGAAGATACTACACTAGGTACTCAAACTGGTCGTGTTCTTTTGTCTGGTAACTTACAAGAAAACAACTCTATCACTTACACTGCTACTTTCCCAGCAGGTACTGGTACTGGTGCTATTACTGAAGCTGGTATTTTCAACGCTTCTACTGGTGGTACTATGCTTTGCCGTACTGTGTTCCCAGTTGTTACTAAACAAGCTGGTGATACTATCGCCATCACTTGGAAAGTTACAGTAAGTTAATTTTTTAGTTTTTCTATATCATAACAAGTTAAACTATCGACGGAATCAAACATGGCAGATACAAAATTAGTAAAAACGATCCTCTATAAAGCTCTCGCTGAGGGTGTTTATAGAGACGTTGTTACGAAGTCTTCTTCATATTACTATTTTCTAGGTCAGACCCTAAACTGGGTTGACGAGAACAATCCACCCAAACCGATTGATAGTTTAACTTATGATCATGATGTAAGAAACGAGATTATCACTATTAAAGAGATTAAACCTTCGGACGTAGCTTTCGTTATTAAAAGACGAGATTGGGCTTCTGACGTCGTTTATGACATGTATGATGATAAGTATTCCGATGAGGTTATCGGTATCAATATTCGTTCTGGTGGACAAGGTTATATCAACATTGAAGATATTGAGATTGTAATCGAAGGTGGTGGTGGTACAGGTGCTACTGCAGTTGTTTCTGAGATTACAGGTTCATCTATTTCTGGTATTGTTCTTACAAATCCAGGAAGTGGTTATACTTCAGAACCAGTCGCAACAGTCGTTTCCGCATCAGGTTCTGGTGTAGAATTAGAAGTTAAGATCGGCATCTCTTCTACTGGAAAATTAAAACTAGAAGATGCAGATTTCTATGTTGTTACAGACGAATATAACGTCTATAAGTGTTTGGATAATAACAACGGTGCTTTGTCTAAGACTAAGCCAACTGGTACCCAACTAGAACCAATTAAAACTCCTGAAGGTTATATTTGGAAGTTCATGTATAATATTCCAATCAACCTTCGTAACAAATTTTATACAGACGAGTATATCCCTGTTGTGTCAGCTTTGACCAATCACTTCTACTCTAACGGTACAATTGACAACGTTTATATCACAAACCGTGGTGAAGGTTATTCTAGCGCAATCGTTTCAGTAACTGGTGATGGATATAGAGAATCTGACCCTATCCTTATTACTAGAGCAACTGTTGTCGCTGAAGGTTCAGGATATAGTGAAGGTGCAACTATTGAGTTCTCACCACCGTTCTCATCTTTCTCTCCATTTATCTCTTTCGGTTCAGTAAACCTTGGACAAATTATTAGAAACACAACAGATGATTTCTATGAGGTTTCTACACCTGGTCAACTAGGTTCAGTGCAACCTTCTCATAAATTTGGTACAGTTCTAAACGGTACAGCTGCTCTAAAATATCGTGGTACTACTATGAAAGGTACTATTTCTTTAAGAAACGATAGAAATATTGTTAGTTTAGACATTGGTTCTGGTGGTTCTGGATATATTGTACCGCCAACAGTAACTATCTCTGATCCAACAGGTCAGGGTGCTCAAGCTACTGCAATTATTGGTACATCTTCTATCAGCGCAGTTACTGTAAACAGCACCAACTCAAATAACAACTATGTATCTCCAATCTTAACTGTAATTGGTGGTGGTGGCTCTGGTGCTATCCTACAACCTGTTGTAGTAAGCGGTGCACTAGACAGTGTTGTTGTAATTTCTGGTGGCTCTGGCTATACTTCAATTCCTACTATTAGAATTGAAGACCCTTCTGGTGCTGGTGTTACAATGACCGCTGAGCTTTCTGGTTCTCCAGTATTAGATATCGTAGTCATCGATGGCGGTGAAGGATATACTAGTCCGACTGTCAGCATTGACGCTCAAGTAGGTGATGCTGGTTTTGCCGCAACTGCAACAGCTAACGTAGAAACTGGCGTTGTTGACGATGTAACTCTAGTTGGTAGCGTTCGTGACGTAGTTTTAATTTCTCCAGGATCTGGATATCTGAAACCACCAGAGGTCACTATTACTGGTGGTGGTGGTAATTATGCAGTTGTTCGTTCTAAACTATATGCTGATCGTGTTATTTCTACAACCGTTATTAACAGCGGTCAAGATTATCTCGGGGAACCAACTGTTACTTTTGGTACTCCGTGGGAACAGGGGTTAGAAGTTTATACTAATGACCAATTCTCTAATGGTGCTTATCTATACACTGTTGTAGAACCAGGATTCTTTGGACACGTTGCTCCATCTTGGAATAGCGGAACACAATACACTTCAGTCCCATGGGCAGCTTCTACTGAGGTTTTCCAAGGAGAAACTGTATACAGAGAAACAAGTGGCGTGAAGCACTTGTATGAGATTTTAGAAGATGGTTTTACAAGCACAACTCCTCCAACATTCACTTCAGGTGATGGCGCTGGTGCAACATATGGAGTTGGTTTGAGATATGTTGGTGTAGTTGCAAGTCTAAGAAAAGACGGTTCTGTTGCAACAGGATATGCTGTTATGCGTTATGGTGCAGGTTACGCTGCAACACCAGCAGTTAATATTATTGACCCTAATGGTGCAGGTGCAGAAATTAACTTCTTCACCGCTAAGTCTGAAGCTAAGATTTCTGCTATTACTGAAAACGGTCAAATCATTTATCTTGTTATTGATGATCCAGGTGTTGGATACACCAAAGCTACAATCAACGTCACTGGTGACGGTGAAGGTGCTTTATTAACTGCTGACCTTTCACTTGGTGCTATTTCTTCACAACAAGCTAACAATGAAATTCTAACTCCAGCAGGTACAATTGACGCTGTTGCTATCGTTTCTGGTGGTTACTCTTATGGTGTTGCTAACATTCTTATTGAAGGTGATGGTACTGGAGCACAGGCGACTGCAGTGATCGATCCAATCACTCAAGCTATTACAAAAGTTACAATCACAAACCGTGGTAGCGGTTACACTTATGCCAATATTAGAGTTATCGGTAACGGTTCTGGTGCGAACTTAAGAGCAATTATTTCTCCGTTTGGCGGTCACGGTAAGAGCTCCCCTGAAGAACTTTACTCAAAATCATTAATGTTCTATACTAATATTTCTAACGACTTGAACCAAGGTGTTGTTGTTGCTAACGACTATCGTCAAGTTGGTATTATTAAAGACCCTCGTGTATTTGATGGTTTTGAAAGATTTCAAGGTTCTTTAGGTTCAGCGTGTTTTATCGTACAGGCTCCTATCAATGTTTCTCGTTTCGCAAAAGACGAAGAGCTTTACATTGAACGTGTGGTTCACCCAGATATTCTATGGGCACCTTCTATTCTGTTAGAAACTGGTGATTTTATTTGGATTGAGGATAGAATTTATGCAGTTGCCGAAGGTGGTATTGCTGGTTCTACTGCTCCAACTTCTACTACTGGTACTGAAACGAACGGTTTCGCTAAGTTGAATTATGTTGGTTCTACTAAGTCTAAGAGACGTTATAGAATTGTTTCTTTCTCTTCGGACTTTGCCCTTGTTCAATCTTTAGATAGCGACGTTCCAGAATCTAACGACGTGTTTATCAGAACTTCTAATATCTCTGATAACTTTACAGCTATCTCTGTTGGTATGCCAACTTTTGATAAATTCTCTGGCCAGCTGCTATATATTGATAACAAACAAGGATTTACACCTTCTGGTGACGAAACTATTACACTAAGAACAATTATTGAATTCTAATAGACTAAATAATAGAGTTATTGTTCAACTTTAAAAGAGACAAAAAGAATGGCACTTGATTTTAACACAGAACCGTATTTTGACGATTACGACGCGAAAAAAGACTTTTATAGAATCTTGTTCCGTCCAAGTTATGCAGTTCAAGCCCGTGAACTTACTCAACTGCAAACTATTCTGCAAAATCAGGTTTCCCGTTTCGGAGATCACGTTTTCAAGAACGGTTCTCAGGTTATCCCAGGATCAGTGAACGTAGATAATAAGGTTCACTTCATTAAACTAGAACAGTTCACTGGTACTGTCGACGTTACAACATACATCGAATCTTTCAAGAACAAGATTATTACTGGAGAGACTTCTGGTGTTAAAATGCGTGTTCTTGATACATCAGGTGGTTCTGCTGTTGTCGACGAATTAGGCACTCCTACTCTGTACTGTAAAGTTGAAGGTACTGCTGAAGATACTATTACTAATCGTCTGCAACCAGGCGAAAACATCATTGCCTACACTGAAGACAACTTATTGTCTACTAACTTCCGTCTAACCGAAGATCAATTAACTGATATTACTGCTGTTATTAAGTTGACTGGTTCAGCTTCTGAAACTCCAACAACTTATACTGGTAACGCATCTTCTGACGTTCTTGGTTATGGTTACAGCGTTGACGTTGCAGCAGGTATCTACTACATTGATGGCATTTTCGTTCGTAACGATAATCTAAAGCTATATGTTAGCCGTTTTGACAATACGCCATCTTGCCGTGTTGGCTTTAAAGTAACTGAAGAAACCGTTGCTCCAGAAGACGATGAATCTATTCTAGATAACGCAACTGGTTCTTATAACTTTGCAGCGCCAGGTGCTCACCGTTATAAAATCTCTCTTTCTCTTGTAAAACTGCCATTAACTGGCACAGACAATATCAAATTTATTGAACTAGTTCGCATTGTTGGCGGACGTGTTCATCAAAAAATTACATCTAGTTCTTACGCTGAACTAGAAAAATCTCTTGCTCGTCGTACATATGATGAATCTGGTAACTATGAAGTTAACAAATTCAAAATGTCAGTGCGCGAGCATTTAAACGATGGCGAAAATCAAGGTGTTTATACTCCACTCGCTGACGGTACTTTACCTATCAGCGGTGTGACATATGGCGACGATAATAAGTTTGTTGCCGTTGTAGACCCAGGCAAAGCGTACATTCAAGGTTACGAAGTAGAGCTTTCTGCTTCCCAGTTTATCGAAATCAATAAAGCACGTGAGATCGATGGCGACGAAGGTAATCATATCCAACGTATTGACAAACAAACTGTTGGTTTAAACCTTGGAAGCTATGTTGATGTAAATAACCTATATCACTATCCAGATATCGCAAACTTTGAAAAAGTTTACCTTGTAAATGCTTTACAACCACGTGTTGCTCAAGCGACTGCCACTGTTGTTGGTGGTGCTATTACTGCAGTTACTATCGTTGATGGTGGTTTTGGTTACTCTGGTAGCTGGAACGAAGTCTCTACATTTGCCGTAGTACCAAAAACTAACTCTGGTTCTGGTGCAAGACTAAACGTGACTGTTACTAACGGTGTTGTGACATCAATCGCTGTTGCGGCAGGTGGTACTGGATACAGTAATACTATTCCACCACAAATCGTTCTAACTAACAATATTACTCTTGGAGCACAGCCTTCTAATGCTAATATTGTTGGTATTGCAAGAGCACGCTCTATTCAAATTTCTGATACTGATACAGTAGCGACTAAGACTACTTACAAGCTGAGCTTATTTGATATTCAGATGTTTGATGGTAAGTCTTTTGAGCGTGATGTTAAGTCTGTTACTTCTACAAGAACTTCTGGTAACTTCTCAGCTAACGTTGCCCCAACGTCATACGCTATCCCAGGAACTGCAACTGCATCTACTGCTTCTAACTTGATCACTGGTCAGGGTACTGTATTCAATTCAACTCTAAAAATTGGTGATATTGTATTCTTGAACGACCAACTAGCTGGTACAGTTGCTCAGGTTACTGGTACAGTTTCTGGTACAGAGCTTGGAAACTTTGCAGTTAGATTATCTGGTAACAGTTTAACTAACCAAACAAACGCACGTATTACAGTTTTCAGCGCAAAACTACACTTACCAACATACGAAACATTATTGTTCCCAGTTGGTCAGTCTAACATCAAGACTCTTCGCGGTTTCCTTGGCGGTGCAGATAACTTTAAGAATACTGATATTGTTGTTCGTCGTCAATTCCCTCTCGCAAACTCTGCTAACAATAAAGTTTCTTGGGAACTTACTATTGACCAAGAAAACTTCTTGTCCGACGAAGAGCCATCAAACTACCTACTAATCAACGCAGAAACTAAACTACCAGTTCCATTTACAACTGATTCAGCTTCTGACGTTTATATCTCTTTCGATAGCGACGATAACAGAACTGTTGTTACATTCAACAACGTTCCTGCAACGGACTATTACTTAATTGCTTCTGTTAAACAAATCACAACTGCAGCTCAAGAAGCCACAAAATCTTTAAACAAGATTGATGGTGTAATGATTATTGAGAACAGAAAGATTGTTAACTCTAATAGCATTGAGTTAGAACACGGAGATATCTTTAAGCTAGTAAGCGTTGAAATGACACCAGACGATGGTACATATACATTCAACGAAGATAACGTCGTTGATATTACTGATCGTTACACTCTTGACAACGGTCAAAGAGCTGCATACTACACTTATGGTAAATTGAATCTGAAGCCAGGACAACCAGTTCCTAATGGTCCAATTCGTATCAAGTACTGGTTCTTCACTTACTCTGACATCGGTTACGGTGGTAACTACTTCTCTGTAGATTCTTATACAGTTGGTGGTTCTGGAATTAAGTATGAAGAGATTCCATCTTACTATTCAACTGATGCAGCTTCTGGTAAAACTACTGAGATCAGCTTGACTGATTTAGTTGACTTCCGTCCAGTACTTACAACTACAAACGGTTTCTATCCAGAACTACCAATGATTGGTTCTGATATGGGAACTCCAAGAGCCAACTACGTTGGTCGTATTGATAAGATTGCTCTTGATTCTTTCGGTAAGTTCAACATTATTACTGGTGTTCCTTCTGCTCTTCCTAAAGAACCAGATGATCCTAAAGAGGGTATGGTTCTTGCAACTATCAAGATTCCACCATACACCAAAACTGCTAGAGACGTTGTTATCAATCAACGTGATAACCGTCGTTACACAATGCGCGATATCGGTCGCTTAGAGCGCAGAATCACAAACCTTGAATACTATGTAACTCTTTCTCTACTAGAAAAAGACACTGCACAGCTTTCAATCATTGATGAAACAACTGGTTTAGATCGTTTCAAGAACGGTTTCATCGTTGACCAATTTACTGGTCACGGTGTTGGTGATGTTAAGAACGAAGATTATAGAGTTTCTGTTGATCCATCTCAGAAAGTTCTTCGTCCAATGCACTACACCAACGCAGTTGAATTGGTTGAAGATCTAACTGCAGGTGCTGACCGTGGCAATAAGACTTATCAGAAGACTGGTGACCTTATTACTTTACCATACAGCGAGAACGCTTACATTTTCAATAATAACGCAACTCGTACAATGGACATTCACGCTATCTCTATGGGTGCGTTTAAGGGACAAGTTTCTCTATTCCCAGAAGGTGATAACTGGAAGTCTATCAACCGTCGCCCAGACTTAACTGTTGTTGACGATAACAACTACGATGCTATTAAATTTATGGCAGAGCAGTTAGGTGTTACTGGTACTAAGTGGAACGAGTGGCAAGACCACTGGACTTCTTCAGTTTCTACTGTAACAAGAAGCGAGTCTAGAGTTTGGGTTGGTGGTATTCAGGTTACTGGTTATGAAACAACTGTCACTAACCAAACTGGTTTCCAAGACAGAACTGGCGTAACTACTACTCTTAACTCTACTGTAAACGGTCAATCATATGGCGATCGTGTCGTGGATATGTCTTATATCCCGTACATGCGTGCTCGTCCAGTATTGTTTATTGCACAAAACCTAAAAGCTAGAACTAGATTCTATCCATTCTTTGACAACATCCCAGTAACACAATATGTACAACCTGCTGATGTGTTCAAGGTAACACGTGTTTCAAACTCATTGATGTCTTTTGACCTTAATGTATTGCAGAATAACATTCTATCTGATGACCCACGTCGTAGTTTTGACGGCACTTCTTATAGAGCTACTGTTGGTGAAACAGGAGGTCGTGTTGAACCAGCATTCGGTATTGGCGATGTTATCACTAATACCACTCATAATGCTACTAATATTGTTTCTATTACTAATCTGACAACTGCAGCTACAACGTTCACTTTAGTTGTTCAAGATGCGAACAATATCAAAGTTGGTAACCATGTTCTATTCTATAACATGAACTACCACAATTCTGTACCTCTAACTCGTTATCAAGATTATTCTGGTAATACTATTCCAACAAGCGTAAACATCGCTGACAATACTCAAACTTCTAAACAGCTTAACTTAAAAGTGTTCAAAGTTGTTGGTGTTAACGGTGGTAGCATTACTGTTGCAAACCTAGATGGAAGTGCAATCCAACCATTTGATGCATATTCTACTGCATCATACGACGATGGCACAAGAGGTAAATTGTATCGTTTGAAGGCTTCTGGTGTTGTTGCTTATGGTGGAACTGTTCACAGCAGCGATACGGTTGGTCCAATCCAACAAGATATTCACGTTGTTAACATCAAGAACGGTTTTGGTATTGGTGAAACTCTAACTGGTACTGTTCCTATCGGCGCAACTGGTAACTATAACGGTTTCGTTGTAAACGAGATCAACGGTTATACAACTGGCGTTGTTATGAATACTACTGATACAAATATCACTACTGATATTGACGGTAATGTGGTTGGCGTGTTCTTTATCCCAGAAACTAACCAACTATCTTTCCGTACTGGCGAGCGTACATTCAAACTAACAGACAACATGACCGATAGCAATGCTAAGTTTGACTCTGTCGGTTCTGCTGTTTACTATGCTCAAGGTATTGCTCTAGATAAAGAACGCACTATCGTTTCTTCTAGATCTGCTGAGTTTGTTCAGGCTTCTGAATACCAAGATTCTAGAGAACTTGGACTTCCACCTATCCGTAGAACTACAACTTCTACTAAGATGATTTATCAGTATGTGTATGATCCACTAGCTCAAACATTTACTATTAACAGCCCTGGTGGTACATTCCTAACTTCTATTGACTTGTACTTCTCTGAGTCTGGTCGTCGTCCAATTACAATTGAACTTCGTCCAACTGACAACGGTGTTCCATCTTCTACTAAGACAATTCCGTTCTCTAAAGTTACTAAAACTCCATCAGAAATCAAAGTCTCCGATAACAGTTCTGCGGCTACAACGTTCAAGTTTAATTCTCCAGTTTACTTACAAGACGGTGAAACTTATGCGTTCGTTGTTATGACTGATGAACCAGGGGCTCAACTATGGGTTTCTGAGATGGGCCAGAAAGATATCTTGACCGATAACACTATCGCTGGTCAACCTCTAACTGGTTCTCTATATGCTTCTCAGAACGCACAAGAGTGGGAGATCCACACTCTACTAGACATCAAGTTTGTAATGCGTAACGCTAGATTCAATACTAACGTTGCTTCAAACTTGTTCTTGAGAAACGTTCCGCCAGAAATGATTGGATTGGAAAATAATCCATTTACTATTACTAACGCTAAGACTAAAATTCGTGTAAGAGCTAAAAACCACGGACTAGTTGCAGGACAAACAGTAACTATTACTGGCGTACCGAAGGGTCTTCATGGAGCAAATAGTTCAACTGTTGGTATTCCAGATACTTTGTTGAACAACACCCACACTGTATTATCAGAAGGTCTTGACGACCATAGCTTCTTGATTAACTTGACTACAACTGAAGCTGGTACTGGTAATAACCTTCTAGAAGGAACTACTGCTGACTTTGTAACTGGTCAATATGGTGGTTCTACTGTATCTTGCACAAGAGGTTTCTTTGCAGACGTTCTATACTTGAAGACTTCTGACTTGATTTTCTCTGACACAAAGATAGACTATTATGTTAAGACTATGAAGTCTAGTGGTGAAATGTTAACTGACTTTACACCTCTAGTGTCTAACAGCGATTATAATATGTCTACTCGTATGATGATTCCTGCATACGAAAACTATTCTGTAGTTGACAACGTTAAGATTGCACCACTTCAAGTTAAAGCTGTGATGACTTCAAGCAACCCTAACGTTTCTCCAGTGATCGACTTACAGAAGTTGTCTGCTTACGCTATCTCTAACATGATCAACAATACGTCAGCCACTGAAATTAACGTTGCTGATATTGATACTCGTGTTCTATTGACACAAGGTGATATTGTAAACGCTGACGTGCAGACTAGCGGTACAGGCACTGTTACATCTTCTACTTCTTCTACAGAATTGACTGGTAATAGCACTCTGTTCTTAACTCAAGTATTTGCTGGTAACAAAGTTTACAGAGAATCTGATAACACGTTAATTGGTACTGTTCAATCTGTAACTAACGACACAACTATCGTTCTAACAGCTAATGCCGCACAAACTGTTTCTGCTCAGGCTTTCTATATTAAAACTGACCCTACATTGAGTTTTGCTAACAATAGCGAAGGTTATGCTAGAATTAGTACAAATATTGACACCGCAGACAACTTATTATCTTCAGCTAGTGTTGGTAAAGTCCTTACAATCGCTGGAGTCGCCAGTGGTATCAATGGAACATACACTATTAGAGATGTTCAGGTTATTGAAGATAGAACTCTTTACGCTGGTAATACTGAGCGTGATGTCTGTATCGTTACTCTAAACGAATCATTCGGTACTACTGCCACGATTGATATGATTACTGATCCAGACTTTAAGATTTCTATTCTTGACAAGTTTGTTGATGACACTGCACCTTATGGTGTGTCTAATGCAGCAAACTATATCACTAGAACTCTTGCTCTCGCTGAGCCAGCAGAAGTGTTGAAAGTTATTTTTGATTCTAACATTCCAAACAATACTCAAGTTAAAGTTTATTACAGAGCTTGGACTGGTAAAGATGTTGACTTGAGAAAAGTACGTTGGATTGACACTGGCTTCGTAAGCGAAGGTAAAGATGTTGGAACTGACTTTATTGAGAGAGAAGTTACTGTAACGAATATCCCTTCTTACAATAACGCTCAAATTAAGATCGTATTCAAGTCTACTAGACCAGTTGCTGTTCCAAAAATTAAGAACCTAAGAGTATTGGCACTAACATGAGTCTTGAAAAAATTGAAGGATATTCTGCCTTGAGAAAAGACACCGCTAATGGCGGTGTCGTGAATGTAGATTCTAAGTCTTTTCAATCGTATAAGAACCAAAGACTTTTCGCTATTCAAAAACAACAAGAATTGAAGAGTACAGTTACTACGGTTGAGAAGTTAGAATCTGAAATAAATAATATCAAGAGCGACATGCAAGATATTAAACTTATGTTGCAAACACTATTAGAAAAAGGTAAATAATGGCTATTATCAATTTAAGACAAGACAAAGAGCGTCCACTTACCATACAGGAAGTTGACGATAACTTTGATAACTTGAATCAAGAAGTCGCACAGAAACTTGACATTGAAGCATTCAGTGCTGAGAATATCTTGTTATTACTTGAACCGATTCAAGGTGCAACATCAACAATTGACGCCAAAAGACTACAAGGTTATTTACCAAGTAAGACTTCACAGCCAAATACTGTAGCAATTAGAGATTCTCTTTCTAACCTTTATGCTAACCAGTTTTATGGCGTTCACGTTGGAGCAGTTCTTGGTAACGTGACTGGTAACTTGGTTGGTACTGTAACGGGTAATGCAACTAACGTTGATGGCGTTGTGCAAATTGAACACGGTGGCACTGGCGCAACGAATGCTGCAAATGCTAGAACTAACATCGGTCTTGGTAACATGGCTGTCCAAAATAAGGACAACATCGAAATTACTGGTGGTACAATTACTGGTATCACAGATATTACTGTTGCAGATGGCGGCACAGGTGCTTCTACTGCTCAAGGTGCGCGTTCTAACCTTGGTTTAGTTATCGGTTCTGACGTTCAAGCATACGCTGCAACGTTATCTGGTTTATCCGCTACAAGCGGAGAAGGTTTCTTAATCAGAACAACAACTAACTCCGCAGTTGTTCGCAAATTTGTTGCTGGTAACTCTATTGACCTTACTAACCCAACTGGGATTGGTGGCGATATTAATATCGGCGTTTCTGTTAACCCGTCATTCTCCAGTATTACTAAATCTGGGTCTAACGGTTCTGGCGACATTGGTCAAACTGCAAATAGATATGGTACTGTTTGGGCACGTGCTTCTACAGCCTCTTACGCTGACTTGGCAGAACGCTATACAACTGATCAAGAATACGAACCAGGAACAGTTATGGTTGTCGCCATGGCTGGCGAAGCTGAAGCTACTGCGTGCTTCCAAACTGGTCAACGTGTAATTGGTGTTATCTCTACAAACCCAGCTTATGTTATGAATGATGACCTTGATGGTCAAGCTATCGGTCTTACTGGTCGTTTACCAGTTAAAGTTAATGGTCCAATCCGTAAAGGTCAAACTATCATCGCTAACGCTGACGGTAAAGCTATCGCTGGAGATGGACCAAACGTATTCGGTCAGGCTCTAGAAACAAATCTAGAAGCTGGCGTTAAACTAGTGGAGTGTTTTATTAAGTGATAGTTGTAAACCATGTGATTCAGTTTCTACATAATCCTTTGGCATATGAACAAAAGCTGGTTTCAGTGATAAACACAAAGGGGGAACAAATCCCCCTTTCATCATCTGCCGAGTTATATTCTGACGTAGACGTTACTGTTAAAATGGAAGGAATGGAAAGATTCAATTCCATAATTCATAACAAGTGCGAGTTCTATAAAAGAAAATACGCACATAATGGACCAGTAACATGTCACCTTTTTATGGCTAAGCAGTATTCTCCAAGTTTTGGTTTACATACTGATCCAGACGACGTCATCATATATTGCGTTGACGGTACTAAAACTATGACAATAGACGGTGTTTATACTACTCTAAATAGAGGTGAGGAAGTTTTCATTCCAGCCGATACACCCCACATTGCTCATAACGAACACGCAGCCATAACACTAAGTTTCGGTCTTGAGAAATTTTTAATTGACAAAGCGAAAAATTATGAATTGGATACTCTACCTAAAGACCACGGAGACTTGCAACCTTAACTGTAAACATTGTTTCACTAATGGTACGAATGGACCAAAGATTTATTGGAATAAGACTGCAGTTATTGATTGGTTGAAGAAGTTCTCTGAGTATATCTCCCCTAACGACACAGTACATTGCGAGTTCCATGGTGGAGAACCGTTCTTAGTAGAGTCCAGCGAGATGCGAGATGTTTGGTTCTATACCAAAAACTATCTACCAAATTGCACTTGGGGTGCTACAACTAATCTAGTTTTTCGAATGTATGAACGTCACTTCGGTTTAATTGAAGATTCGTTCGGTAAAAGAATAGCAACTTCTTGGGATCCTAAGATACGGTTCGCTAACAATAAACAGTATGAGTTATGGCATAGCAATGTCAAAGAATTACTCAAACGTGGTAATACTGTTAAGCTGAATATCAGCGTTACACGTGATACAATCAACATCAAACCAATAGTCCTACTTCGTTGGATTCGCCGACTTGGTGTTCAAGAGGTTTCCTTTGAACGTCTAACTGGTAATGGTTCAGCACTTAAACACCCCGACATATTTCCAACAAATAAAGAACAAGACGCTTGGTTCTTAAAATTACACCAAGAGTCTGAAAAGTATGGAGCCAGAGATTGGTTTCATAACGAGTTCTTGGAAAACGTATACACCAAGTTTGACACTGGGTTTACTGGCGCAGGTACATTCTGTAGAGATTGCGAAGAGAAAATCTTCACGCTAAATGCTGATGGTTCTATTGCAGGTTGCCCTAACTCCGCCCCAGAAGAGCAGTTTGGACACATAAATATGACCATACCCGATCTTATAAATAATCCAATAAGGTTGGAAAATATGGCTTGCGAGAAGAGCAGAAACCCTAATTGCTACTCTTGTGAAGTTTTCAGTCATTGCGGTGGAGACTGCCATCAGTTAAGATGGGAGGATTATATTTGCGGTGCACCCAAAAGTTTAATGAAATCTCTAATGACTAAAAAAGTCTGGATGATAAAGGAAATAAATGGCACAGTTAACAAACCCTGTTGAAAGACAAAATATCGTAGATCGATTTGCCGACTACGTTGTTGCCACTGCAAACTCTGGTATCTCTTGGGGTACAAACGCATATCCATTCTCAGAGTGCGACTTTACTGGTATTTTCGGAGGACCAACTTCTGGTAAAGGTATTGAAGTTGTTGGTGGTAGTATTGGCGCTGGTCCAAGTGGAGAAATTACTGCTCAAAATATTTACGACACATTGATCGCCGAGACTTATCGTTATACCAGAATTAGAACTATAAGATGTCTGTTGTTTGTTACTGGCGATGGTGGAAATACTGGTTCTAGACCAACTCCTGGTTATGTGTATGACCAAACAGCTATTGCTAATTTGAATACAAACTATTTACAAAGCGTTACCTCTGGGAGAGATGATGTTCTTAGTGGTAACGTTGTTACAGTATCTGGACTAGAAGCCATGTTTGATAGTATGCGAGCAAACTATAACTCTGCAAGAGGAAATTCTGCAGGTACATGGACTACAACAGTTTGTCATGCATCTTGTCATTCATCATGCCATAGTTCTAGAGGAAGAAGATAATGAATATTGTTGAAACAGTTGCACCTATCCCAATTGACAATTTGAAGAAATATTTTACGGATAAGACAACTTTCTTTGTAATACAATACAATGAAAGTTCTTTAAAGGGTTCAAAGTTGCTAACTTATCTTAGCAATTTAGATGTCCCGTGTGATATCAGTTTTTCAGGATGTAACGAAGAAGATTGTTACAGTTTAATTAAGGATTATTTACATAGTACAATGATTGTAAATATTCCATCTTTAGAACGTGCTGTTAATTCTATACTACATCAAAGAAAAGGTTTAACACCACTTCTTGATGGTAAATTTATTGAAGAAAATACTATTATTTTAGACAACTGGATTTCAAAATTAGAAAGTTTATCTTTATACAACATGTATATTGTTGAAAACGAACAATTCAAAGAATTCATTGATGGATTCGAGAAAGACGATTCTTCTGATCTGATTGGAGTTAATTTCGTCAGCATGTTAAAGAATGAATATTTTTATTCTTTCTATGGAAATACTGATCAAAAGAACTTGAAGTTTTATGAAAACTATTTTAACGAATACATGTTTAAAGGAAAGAACATGTATTCATATTGGGCTAATCAAAACAATCCATTGTTTTTATTAACATATGGTATCGCTGAAGGAATGATTACAGGTGAGACTTATAATTCAGCTGCAAAACAATCACTAGAGGAATTATCAAATGCTACACCTGTTTAATAAGGTATATCTTGAGTTCGATAATAATATCGAAATTAACTTAGACAGAATTGTTATTTCTGAACGCTATGGAATTCAGATGTATAACGTCATCGATAAAGTTGCGTATGGCGAACTTATGTCATACGGTAAAACGTATGACGATGTTGTAAAAGAATCATTTGTAGGTTTTGTCAGTTCTTTGAAAGATCATTCTGCAAGAACAGGTAAAAAGGTTATTATTTACTGTGATAAAGAAGCATACAAGAGAGTGATTTCTCAATGGTTTAAAATTATTTTACCGAATTTAGATTTTGAATCATTCAAAACTCTCGCTCAATATTCTCTTTATAATCAACGAATTATTTCTAATAGCCAATTATCTTCAGTATACAGCGTAGACTTAAATTCTCTTTGGGAAGACCTTGGTGAATTAGAAGAGCATTGGAATCTTGCAAAAGAATTAACTGAACACGAAGAAGAGTCATTTAGATTACTAGATTTAAACTATTCTTACGAGTTCCTATTATCAAATTATTTGTCTGGTGCGCAAACATACAAAGATGAACTCCGTAAAACTGTTCACATGTTCTTGAGAAGATGGTTTAAAGAAATGTTCACAGATAACCGTCAAATGGTTCTTTTGAATATTACAAATCGTAAATTCCAAGAGGCTATGGGTATTGACCATGAACTAGTGGACATTACAAGAATAGATCCTCTTTCTGGTATTGATTCTTTAGAATCTTATGCTGATGATGAGATTTGGGAGCGTGATCAAAATCAATACGGAACTTGTAAGTTAGAAGGATTATCTGTGGAAAAAGCAGGTAAGTTGAAAGATACTCTGATTAATATATTTGAAACTTTTGAAGGTATGGAAACTGATCGTTCTGCGTTTGAAGTTCAAGATTGGATTTTCTATGTTATCAAAGAAACAATTACTGATGAAGAGTTAGAAGCAATTATCAATCAAATGGTAAACAAACCCTTTGATACTATCGGCGTTCCACGTTTTGATTTCCAAAATGTAAATTTCCCACTATTCCAACACTTCCTTTCTAAGAAGTATAACGGAGAAGATCTATCAAAGTATAGACTACTTTAATTATGCGTGAATTTATTATTGAACGTAAACGTGATATTGAACAAGAATATACTCTGCATCTATTTGAGTATTGTAATTTAAGATGCTCGTTCTGTTGGCAAGACCACGAAAATAAAGTCGGTATTGATACAGTTACGAGCAAACTTGAACCTATTGAAAAGTTCCTACAAACCGAATCTCGCCAATCCGTAATTTTTAATGCTATGGGTGGCGAGATTTTTGCACCTGAGATATTTGATAATGAATTACTACAAGCATATAAAGATCTAGTTTGTGGTATTAAAAAACTTGGTGTCAAATATAACAAGAAAGTCAAAATAAACTGGGTTACAAATCTTGTAACCAATAAAATTGCTCTAATAGAGTCTTTGATGGCTTTTTGTGAGAGGGTAGAGGTTGAAGCAAATCTGGTAACATCATACGACCCTCGTGGTAGATTTAACGTGAATGACTTTTTAGTTTTTAAAAAGAACATGGAGTATTTTGGTAAGAGAGTTTCATGTATCAGTATGCTTTTAAACTCTCCAAATATTGATTACATTTTGAAGGATAAGGATCCATACTTTAAAAAATTGTATGATGAGGGATATTATATCTACTTTGATTACTACATGCCTGACGAGTCTGCTGAGTTTCAAGCACCCACTGACCAACAGTTGAGAGATGTTTTCAAACATTTTATTGATAATTATCCGAACGTGCATCCTATATCAGATTGGATCAATAACGAAACTAACTATGCTTCTTGCCGAACAAGTAAATTAGTTCTAGCAGATGGAACTATGTGCCAGTGCGGTAATTTGGTTCAAGACGAAAAAGTTATTAAATTCTATTCCTCAAAGATTGAGAAAATGGATAACTCAGCGATTGAAAATAGATTTCTTGAGAAGTATGATTGCGCTTCTTGTGAGTATCTCGACCGTTGTAGTTTTGGTTGTTTTATGCAACATGATTATAAATTTAGGGAAGAATTAGATGAGTGTGTCTATAAACTTACGCACAGATACATCGACGATGTTAGAGTACAGCGAGGGATCAAACCCTTTAAACGCATTAATAATTCCATCTAATGTAGATGTAACTCTAGAAACAACCCCAACAGAACACCCCTATGTTGCAAGAATATGTCCGAATCAAGGGCATGTTCTTATCTGGTACACAGATAAGAACAACTATCCAGAAATAAAAATAACAAAGGGTGGAGACCAAACATTCTGGTGTAAAGAAGACTGGAAGTTAGAATATGGAATGGCTATCGTCTATCCATATGAAAAAGAGGTAATCATAGGAACTGTTAAATATTATGGCTACATGCAGAATCTTGGTCGTGTAGAAACAAACAAAATAATCAAAAACCTTTGGGTTGATATTATAAAGATGTTTGGTAATAGAAAGATTATATGTCCATCTGGAACATATATGGAATTGCTTCATATGGTAATCAATCAAAAAAGAATTCCAAGAAACTCATATAAAAAACAAATATTGGAACCATTAGGTTTCAAACGTGAAGGCGACTATTGGATACGTGATGCGAATTTATTGGCTTAATCCCCCTATTTCAACAAGAACCATTGTGGCTGATACAGCGTGGATGAATTTCAGCGCATACATGCCAGAACATGAATGGATTCCTCCAATTATTGACTGGGAACCAATAACAGATATTGAACAGCTTGTAGAAGAAATACTTTCTAAAAACCCTGACGTTTTATGTATGAGTACATATATGTGGAACGAAAGGTTGTGTCTTCAAGTTGCTAAAGAAATAAAACAAAGAAAAGATATACTAATAATCAGAGGTGGTCCTCAGCAAACTTCATTTGATAATATTGACCATAACTGCGATCCAGTTGGAGCTGGAGAGATATATCTCAAAGACTTCTTTAATGGTATAGAGCCTATCAAATGCGGTAAGGGTAGATTTGAGTTTCCATCAACTTCTTCTTTAGAATATAATTCAGAATATCTAACCAATTTATCTGGTATAGCAAAGTCACTTAATAAAACTTCAGTGGTAAACTTTGAGACTACAAGAGGGTGCCCATACTCTTGCACCTACTGTGAATGGGGTGGTGGTATTGGAACAAAGGTTATTCAAAAACCTCTTGATGTAGTTTTACGAGAACTTGACCTTATTAGTATGCTTGGTATTGGAAATATTGATATTGTTGATGCAAATTTTGGAATATTGAATAGAGACGTAGAAGTGATTCAAAGAATTGCTGATAATAAAGCTATGTTCGGCTTTCCTAAAAAAATGTTGGTGTATGGTATCGCTAAAGTTAAAGTTGAGAAAAGAGAAAAGATTTTAGATATCGCTTTTGCTAATAAGTTGATGGACTATTATTCTCTTTCAATACAAACCATTGATACAAAGGTTCTTGACAATGTTAAAAGAAAAGATATTACATTAGACGAGAATATGTCTCTCGCTAAGAAATATAAAGACATGTATGGTCTAACTGGAAAACTAGAATTAATTCTTGGGCTTCCAGGATATACTTTAGAAACTTTCTATGAGGAAACAAACCTTTCGCTGATTACAGGTAAATGGGACTGGGTTCGTGGACCACTTACGATTTTACCAGCAACTGAAATGGCTAATCCATTATACAGATCAATGTATGGTATGAAAACATCAAAGATTGGAGTGACTGAAAATGATGACAACGATATTAAATATATTTCTAATTCTGTAATAGGTAAATACAAGTCACCGCAAGAAGTTGTTGTGCAGACTAATACGTTTACAAGAAGAGAGTGGGAAGAAATGTTCTTTATGAATTATGCTCAAAAAGTTATTGGTCCAACTATTATAGATAAGAAACCGAGTATTGGTTTGAAAGAGTTCTATCAAGAAATACAATCATATGAATGGTTTAAATACTTGCAAAAAGAAATCGAAAGACTGTCTTCTGGCCAAAGAGTTGATGAAGATTTCTTGCTATATGATGGTCACCTTATAGAAGAATGGGTAACTAAGTTTTACATAAACAAAGAAGAGTTTCGTGGATCTTATAATTAAACCGACTGAAAAGTGCAACTTCAAATGTACGTTCTGTTCTTCTACTCATATCACTGAAGATAAGAGTGTAGAACTAGACCATCAGTACATATTTGATTTTTTAAAACGATACCCCGAAACGAATACAATTATTGTAAACGGTGGCGACCCTCTTATGATGTCACCAGAATATTACTGGAAGATTATTCGTCACTTAGACGAAATCGGTTCTCACGCTTCAATATCTTTTACCAGCAATCTCTGGCCATTTTACAAAAACCCCGAGAAGTGGGTTGACCTTTTTAATCACCAGCGTATGGGTATCACAACATCATTTCAATATGGTGGCGGCAGATTAAAAGGTGATTTGAGCGAGTTTACAGAAGAAGATTTCTGGGATGTATCAGACGCTATGTTTAAACATTGTGGATATAGACCAGACTTTATTTCTGTCATCACTGAAGAAAATGAACACCTTGCTATTAAAAACGTTGAGCTTGCCAAACGTATGGGTGTTGAGTGTAAATTAAATTATGCATTCTCTTCTGGTCCTCCAGTTAAATTCAAGAACATTATAATGGGGCAAGAGGGTAAGCCATACCTTTTAGCGGACATATATGAGATATACATAGAAGTGTGGAAGCGTGGACTTGCTCCATGGGAATTTAATACCAAACAGATGATGAAGCGATTGAAGGGTCATGCTACTTGCTGCCCTCAGAATCGAGAATGTGATGGGGGTATTCGTACATTACAACCTTCTGGCGACTATTACTCTTGCGGTGCTTTTGGAGACGACAGACAGTTTCCAATAGACTTTAAGACTGAAATGGTGGGACAAAAGGTTTTCCCTATTCGCCATGTACCAGAATTACAAACCATGAATGGCGAGGGTTGTTATACTTGCCCAATGTTTGAGATATGTAATGGTTGTAAGAAAACAATCAAAGACCACAAAGATTATGGTTTGAATGAGATTCATTGCCGAAAGATGAAAACTCTAGCCGAGGATATTATTAGTGCAAACAATTTATAATGAATTTTTTAATAATGGATTCTGTGTTGTAAACGACCCAGAAGTCTTCAAACACCTAATAGAAATAGAATCTTGGGAATGGAAGAATTGGAAAGACCAAGGTTTACAGCTAATCAAAAGAACCCCAGAAATAGAACAAGCAATAAACAAAACTCAAATTTTACTTGCTGAAAAATATGTTTCTCAAATAGACGAAAATTATATCTTGGGTGGAGACTGCGAGATAGTTAATGGTATGGACGATGCGACGTTATCTTGGCATAATGATAACATCGAGGGTTTTAATTTATGTATCTTATTATATTGGGACAGTATGGATGTAGATACTGGTGGTATGACTAGGTTTAGAGATATATCTTCAAAAGAAATTACTGGAGAGTTTTTCCCTCAAAAATATGACGTTTCTTTTATGAACCATTGTTTGAGGTTTGAGCATATCGTAACTCCAATGAAGTTACCAGTTGACAGAAGAGTTGCCCTGTTCAATTACAAAATAAACGAGGTTTTTGTAGGATGATATTATCAATCAATCCAACATACTACTGTAACTTTAGATGTGACTTCTGTTATCTTACAGAGAAACAACTATCAGACAAAACTTGCCTATCTATTGATGCACTTGATAGAAGGTTATCAGAGATAACTGCTCATACACAAATTGATATGGTCGATATCTATGGTGGTGAGGTTGGGTTACTAAAACAAAGTTATTGGAATGAGCTGATCGGGCTTCTTAATATGTACGGTATTGAAGACATCAACCTAATAACTAATTTGTCTGCAATTAATTCTATTACAACCGACCCAAGAGTCTACACTTCTGTAAGTTACGATTTCTCTGCAAGAGAAGACCATGAAAGAGTTTTTAGAAATATGGCTTTGCTGAATAAACCATTTTCTATCCTTATGCTCGCTTCTCCAAAGTTTCTAGAACTAGATACAGGAGAAATCATTCAGTCTCTAAACTTATTACCCAATCTAGAATCAGTAGAACTGAAACCGTATAGTTCTAACCAGTCAAACACCCACACAGTGTATTATACTGACTTCGAAGAAAAAGTCAAATCTTTTTTGGATCATGGGAATATGCGTTTCAACTTTGTAAACGAACACCTGATACAATCCACAATAAGTAAACAGAGGAATAGTTTCTCCGACGACCACATATACATAACCCCGAGTGGAAGGTATGCAGTCTTGGAATTTGACTTAAATGATAACGAGTTCTTCTTGGAATATGACGACTTAGACCAATACTGGAACTGGTGTAAGAAAGAAAAAGCCCGAGTAAGTAGAAATAAATATTGTTCTAATTGTGAGTATTTTGGTCATTGCCTTTCTGAACACTTGAGGGAAGTTAAGAATCTAGATAACAGTTGCAATGGTTTTAAGAATTTAATTGATTGGTATAAGAATGGAAGACTGGAAAGTTAGGCAAGAAATTTATCATAGAATGCAACAAGAGCATTCCGATGATTTAAATGACAAACAAGTTGAGATAAGTAACAACGTGGTTGGAAACGCACTTCGGTACTTCAATGATAAGGATATTGGTTGGATTTACCCAGCCAAATCATACATGGTCGCCATATGTTATTCTAGATGGTTAGCTGAAGAGTTTGGCGGTAGAGCTGTCGAGTATCTAGATGACCCAGAATTATTGTATGGGAATGACCCATACTTTTGCGAGTATAGTCGTGACCCTAAAACGTATCACCAAATTCTAAACATTATTGGGTGGGATTTTGACGACACCAAGGGTATGTGCCCTGACGTGAAAGAGTATTTCAAACAGGAATTTATGTTATGATACAAAACTTGTGGGGTACTCCATTTTTACAGACTAGAATGTCTGACGAAGTTAGAGAGGGTGTTCTTTCTAGGATATTCTCAGAGTACGACCTGACAAACCCGCCGAGCGACTTTGGTGTTAAGAATATTCTAGAGGACTCTTCTGAGGAGTTTTTCAGATTTAGAAACGATGTTGTGTATCCAGCTTTTAATTCGTTTCTAAGAAATACTTTGGGAAAAGAAATACATGAATGGGGTTCTCATTCTATGCACGGTTGGATAACTGGCACAGGTAGAGATTACAGCCTAAACTTTCATAACCATAGGGGTGCTCAGCTGTCTGCGGTTTTTTACCTACTTTGCGAAGAGCAGGATAGAGGTGGAGTTATAACTTTCACTGACCCGAGGATGAACGCTAATCGTGGTTACGACGAAGCCTTTGTTCCTTGGTTTGAGCCCAAGGTTATTATCCCTAAAAGCGGTGATATAGTGGTATTTCCTTCGTTCTTATATCACTTTGTCACAACTTACCAGAGCAATATCAGGATTGCAGTTCCTGTAGATTTGTTTTTAAGCACGAATAAATAATATAAATATACAAGAATATGTATTCTTTTAGGATCAAATAAATGCCTTTAATTACAACCCGAGTTACGTCAGCTGTTGATGCAACAACAAAAAATGCACCACTGTCGAACGCTGAAATTGATACCAATTTTATCAACTTAAACAATGCTATTACGTTGACCCAAGACGTAACAGGTTTTGTAGATAGAACTAGTAGCAGTATTGCTTTCAATCCACTGACTAGGGTATTTACTCTATCCCCAACTGGTGCTAATTTTACAGTCTATTATAGAGGTAAAAACTATCTTATCAGCGCAACAAAGTCTTTAACTATTACCAATTCTAACGGTGGACGATACATCGGTTATAATCATTTAACTGGTAACCTAGAAGACCTCGGCGCAACACCAAACTTTGCAAACTCTATTGTAGTTGCTTACATTTATTGGTCAGTTTCAGATGCTGCTGCAGTAATTTTTGCTGATGAAAGACACTCGGTTTCAAGAGATACGACTTGGCATAATTATCAACATACATCTACTGGTGCTATTTGGAAATCTGGCGGCGACGCTACATACACTATCAATAACACCAACACCGTTCAGATCGGTCTATCTTCTCCAATCGCTCTGGTAGACGAAGATATTGAACATAGTATTACTGACGGTTCAACTGGAACTCCGTATGTCCAGACTATTGCTAATCAAGCAAACTTGCCAATTTTATATTTGAGCGGTACAACTTATAGACAAACTGCTGCAACTACAGTTCCTTGGTATCCTTCTACAACTAGAGCATATTATAACCCAGTTGTTAGCAGTAACGGATCTCTAGCTATCGCTTCAGCCAATGACCTTTTCTTAGTTTATTGGATTGTACTGACAAACGATTCTATCTATCCAGTTAAACTTGTTATGGGTAGAGGAACATATTCTACATACGGCGAAGCTGAAACTGAGAACTTTGATGGTTATAATTTACCATTACCAGAAATTGCTCCAATGTATAAAGTTATTATGAAAACTAGCGATACATATACGCAAAATACTGCTCGTATTAATATCGTGGGATTCAGAGAACTAGTCGGTAAACAGAACGCTCGTGGTAATTCTTTTGACACTATGTCTCATGATTCTTTATCAGACCGTTTTACCGCAAATCAGCATTCTATTTCATCAATCACTGACCTTCAAACCACTCTAGATAGTGTCGCTGGCGCATCTGTTGCCATGGCTATCGCATTAGGATAATAAATAAAGTTATGGCAAATACATTTAAATCTTACCTATCAGCTGGCGTAACAACTCAGGCAACTGTTCACACTGCTCCAGTTAATACGCAAACCACAGTTATTGGTTTGTCTATCGCTAATGCCTCGACTGGTGCTATTACAAGTACAGTAACTCTAACAAGAGGCGCAGTTGTTGTTAACGTAATTAAAGATGCAGCTATACCAGCTGCAGACTCTTTAATTTTATATGGCGGCGATCAAAAGCTCGTTATGCAAGCTGGAGATTTATTAAAGGTAACTTCATCAGGTTCTTGTGATGTTATCGTATCAGTACTAGAGGTGAGCTAATGGGATTATTATCTGGTGGTGGAAATCCAGCAGCGTTAAAAAGTTTAGATAGAACTAACTTTTTTGCGACCAATGGTCAAACCACATTCACATTAACGCAAGGCTATTCAGTCGGAGACGTAGACGTATTTCTTAATGGTATTAAGATGGTGGACGGTGACGACTATTACGCAACTAACGGAACAACTGTTGTATTAACTGCAGCTGCTTCGGCTGGCGACCATATTCAGGTTATTTCATATAACCAGTTCTTGGCTTCTAATACATATACCAAATCTGAATCAGATGGTCGCTACATGGTAGCGAGTGGTATAAATCCAATGACGTCATACCTAAGAACTCCAAACTATGGTGTTTCTTCTTACTCTGATTCAGCTTCAGCTTCTTTAGAGGCAAGCGTTGCAGCAGGAACTAATGGTGTTGGTATTAAAGCATGGGGTCGTTCCGTTTCTGGCTCTGGTGGAGAACTTACATACGTTACGGATACCAGAGGGGCTTCTGGTAATAATATTTGGTATGGATTTAATGGTACTTCTTTGTCTCAATTTATGAGACTTGATAGTTCCGGAAGATTAACTATACCAAATCAGCCAGCTTTTCATATGACTGGAACTGCTGGTGGAACCACATACACTACTGGTTTTACTTGCCCGTTCAATACATCAATTTTTAACAACGGTGGTCACTACAATACATCAACATATAGATTTACAGCTCCAGTATCTGGTAGATATTTTTTCTATGCTAGTTATCTAACATATCCTAATAATGATCCTGGATTTGTAACTATGATGTTTAGCGTTAATGGTAGTACTGGTTACTCTAACGGTTTTACCAGAAGACAAAATAGTTCACAGAATGATAAAAACGTAAGCACAATTCTCAGTCTTAATGCTGGAGATTATGTTTCAGCATATGTAGAACCTAATGGAACAATTTCGTATTACGACTCTGGTGGTCACGGACACTTTTTTGGATATTTGATAGGATAAAACATGACAAAACAATACACGATTACTCTTTCAGACGCACAAGATAAAGCATTATCTACGGTTGCCATAAGTCAAGAAGAATGGATAAACAACTTCATTTTTGAAAGATGTAGAATTGCAATTGATGAGATTGTTAACGTAGAAGTTCAACGTAAACTTGCAGCTGGTGAACCTATCACTGGTTCTAAAGAGGATATAGTTATGGCAGCTGACGTTGAAACTGCAGTGGAACGTGAAGCTAGACTAAAACAAGAATTCTTAGAGCAACAAGAACAAAAACAAGGTTAATTAAATGAGCAACGCTAGAAACATTGCTAGATTATTGCCAAGTAACACTGGACAGATTACTCCATCTGGAGTACCAACAGGTTCAGTTGTCCAAGTCGTAACTGGATATGATGGTAGTTATTCTTCTCTATCTGTTGGCGCTGGAACAACCACAAACTGGGTTAGTGCAACCATTGCCAGAAAAATGACAAACTCTAGAATTCTAATTATGTTTTCTGGTTGCTATGGGCAAAATAGTTCTGTAGATAGTGGAGTTAGAATTAACTCTTCTTTGGATGGTAGATTAACCGCTGCTGAGGGTAATTCTGCTGGTAACGGAGCAATGAGGTCTGTGTATTCATTTGGTACAGATAGAGGTGGATCAGGTAACTGGTCTGGTAGTTCTACTTATTTCATGGACCCAGTATCGTTTCATTATTTGTACACTCCTTCTAATACGACATCAAGCATAACGATAACAACTCAAATTTATGTCGAAGGTGCCATGACAATTTATCCAAACGGCGACGGTTGGAGAGGTTCTGGTGAACAATCTCATAACACAGGTGCTCATTTGATATTAATGGAGATTTCAGCTTAATGGTAGAATATGGTGAGAATGTTATACAAGATGAAAACAAAGTATGGCATGAAATAGATTTAATTTTTGACCAAATGCGACAACCAGAACAAACTGGTGTTGCAGTAGTTGATGGTAAAATTTTAAAATCTGGTAAAGGTTTTTATATTTCTGGTCAAATGGCTGAGGTTGTTTTACCAGAAATATGTAAGATTAAAAGTAAGTTTTCTGACGATAAATTTACTTTGCTTATAAATTATTATGAAGATGGAGACTATTATCAGGAACATTCTGATGACTCTATAAAAACATTGACTGTTATTTTATGCAAGGACTCTGAAAATATTATTGGTGGAGAATTGGTTGTTGGGAATATTTCTTATCCTGCGAAAAACAATACGTATGTGTTTTTTGATGGAAGAATAAAACATAGGGTAACTGAAGTAAAAACAAAAATTAAAAAAGAAAAGTTTGGAAGATTTAGTCTAAACTTTTTCTTTTATAAGGATTAAAATGGCACTAACGAAAATTTCAGCTGGGGTTATTAAGTCAGGTTCTGCTTTAACTAACCTAGGATATACCCCAGTTAACAAAGCTGGCGATACAATGTCTGGCAGCTTATCATTTACCGATTCATCTGCTGCAGTTACAGCCAACCGTTTTATTACAGGTTATGACTACTCAAACAATGGCGGATATACAGGGTATATTGGTCATGATATGACCAGAGGTTCTGCTCAGTTATACAACTTGGGTTCAGTTAGTTCTTCAGCATCTTCAAACGCATCTGTTAACTGGGTCAACGTTTATACATCAGGTCACTGGGGTCAATATACTAAGATTATAGTTTATCAGATTAACACATACTACAACCCAGGATTTGCCGTTTGGTATGTTGACGGTACAACTATCACAAACATCCACTCTTACGGATCAACTGGTAGTATCTCTTCATCTCAGACAACTGTTGGTTCTTCTACTCACTCTGGTCAAAACGTTTATCGCTATAACATAACGTTTAATAATCCAGGAACTTATCATACTTCTAAATGGATGGTTGGTGTATTATCTGGTGGCGGTAGTGTTGGACATATTGGTTCAAACTATAACCAGACTTCTGCTGATGATTTGTTTAGACCTCAAGGTGGTGGTGTTCATTTCTTGACGCTATCCCAAGCATCAATTTCTTCTTCTCCAAATTATAGAGCATAATATGATTAGATTTTATATTAAAAATAATGAAGTTGTCTTCAGCTTATTCCATAACGAATACAGAACAGAAGAGGAATTACAAACCGTTGCTGCTAATTCTGGTGAGTATGACAAGTTTATTGATAAAGAAACAGACCATCCAAGATGGGTATATGTTGATGGTAAATTAGAAGAAGACAATAACTATAATCCACAAGAGATGAAATAAAATGGCACTATTATCTGGACTAAACGCAACAAAATATTCCCAATATACTGCTGAGCAGTTTGTTGGTACTGGGGCTCAACTTACCTTCACTTTAACAAAAACACCAGCAAATGCTGCTTCTGTTATTATTACAATTGACGGTGTCAAACAGCAAAGCAATACATACTCAATCGGAACTAACCAGATTATATTCTCTGAAGCACCTCCGCTTGGTTCTGCTATTGAGTGTATTAATCTCGGTTCTCAAGGTGTTGCTTATGACCCAACTGATGGTTCTGTTACACCTGCAAAGCTAGACGTTACTGGCGCTGGTGGTACTGGCGCCATGAGAGTTCCTAATGGTTCTACTGGTCAACGACCAAGTCCAACTGCTGGTATGATTCGTTTTAATTCTTCAACGCAGACGTTTGAAGGTTATAACGGTTCTTCTTGGGGTGCTATCGGTGGTGGAGCTTTAGGTTCTGGTGGAAATTATATTTTCTACGAGAACGATACTGTCGTTACATCAAGCTATACAATTACAACTGGCAAGAATGCTGTAACAGCTGGTCCAGTAACTATCGCAGATGGCGTTACTGTTACGATCCCAGACGGTTCTTCTTGGTCAATCGTTTAATAGAGGATAAAAAATGGCAAGTGTTTTAAAATTTGACGAATGGCAAAGTACAGCTGGTGTCAAGTATGGTACAGTCTTACAAGTTGTCAGCGCATTTGACAACACACACTATGTGTTTAATGCTGGTTCAGCTAGTCAAGTAACTTTCTATAACATTACTGGTCTTTCTGTTAACATCACACCAAGATCAACAACAAGTAGAATTTTGTTAATGGCTTCTGTTTCAGTTGGCCAAACGCAAGACGCATATAATGTGTATTTAAGATTTGCAAGGAACGGTAATGGTATCGGTACAAGCGACTCTCGTGGTATATACGTCGCTGGTGGTAGCGCAATGGTTGGATATAGATCGTTTGCTGGCGGATCTGGAACATATGCACCTGGTGCTTTACCTATGTGTTTTGTGGATAGCCCAGCATCAACTTCTCAATTGACATACAACGTGCAAGTTTGTAACTCTGGTGGCGGTTCTTATCCTTCTTATGTTAATCGACAACAAGCAACAGATACTAGCTGGGCTCAAGCTCTCGCTTCTAATCTAATCGCAATGGAGATTCAGGGGTAATTGATGATTGTAAATTATGCTGATGCTTTATTATTTGTAGATAAAACTTACCAGTTCGTTGCAGCTGGTATTGAATATGAAAATATAGAATGGTATGATGAAAGGGAAAAACCTTCTAAAGAATTTCTTGAACAAAAATATAAAGAACTCCTTCAGAAAGTAGATCTAAATAAGTACAAAGAGCAACGTAGTCTTTTGTATCCTTCTTGGGAAGTTCTTGCTGATGCAATTTATCATCAGCAGAAAGGTGATAATTCTAAAATGGAAGAGTATATTAGATTGTGCGATGAAGTTAAACAAAAATATCCAAAGAGTAAGTAATGCCTAGAATTTTAACAGCAGACGTTATTGAAACAACTGATGGAAGAAGATTAAATACCACTTATCCAAGTGGTACAGTCATTAGTTCAGCTGTAATTAGAAACGGTACTAGAACTGCTCTTTCTAATACTAATATGGCAACCCTATTCAGTGGAACTTTCAATAAAGTTCTTGGAGCTTCTCAGTCATATTTGTTGGTTAGAGCAACCGTATTTGGTGCTGGTTATAACTCTGGTAACTGTGGTATTGGTTGTTACGTCGACTCGACAAATAACTGGGACTATGGCGCAAGTTATCAGTACGATGGCTCTTGGAGTTCAACTGCTCAGATTACAACTATCATAGGATACCACGTTTTTAATGGGTATGCAGCAGGTGCAAGAACTATCGGTTTTGGATGGAAAACGGCTAACGGTTCAACTACAGATAGACCATTCAACTATTTTAATCCAAATAATTCAGACGACGGTAGACTAAATCAAGTTATTTCCAGCATGTATGTTCAGGAAATCGTATTATGACAGCCAGTTTAAAAGTAAATAATATTCTCAATCCTTCTGGTGGCGCAGTTCAATATAGAAGTTTACCTGAAGGTACTGTTTGCGGTGTAACTACAATAAGGTGGGATAGACCAATCGCAGTTCCAGCAATTGCAGCTCCAAATAAGGTAACATATTTCGGCGACAGATTTATTAAAAAATATGATCATACTGCTCTAGCTGTGGAGGTTGTTGCTTTTGGTCAAGGACCATATTCTGGTAATTGCGGAACTGCTTTAGTCTTAGATTTTTTACAAACAAGTAAAGAGTCTTGGGATTATGGAACTTCGTTTACCTACGACAACGCATGGCAACCATATCAAATTATAACAGTGCACGGTCACGCATATTTTAAAACTCATCAATATACTGGTCGTCAGATTGCAGCTGGGGAACACACTATGCACTTTGGTATGTGGGTTAAACGATCTGACCAAGGAACTAATAGACCATTCAACAACCTATCGCCAAATGCCAGTACAACAAGCGATGGTAGAGTTGCGCAAACTATTTCAACTATCGTAATCAGGGAGATTGGTCTATGAGTACAGTTTACGCTGATTATGTAACTAACGCTACTGCTGGAAGTCCGACATTATTAAAAAATACACCACCAGGATTTATTGTTTCTTCCAGAGTTATCCGCGAAGACCGTTCAATTAATATCGCTGGTTATAATGGAGCATTCAGTACTGGACCATCATATCTATTTGGTGGCGAGTTCACTAAATATAGAGATGACACAAATTTAGTTGTAACATTAACTGCATTTGCTATCGGTTTCTACGAAGGTAACGGTAACATAGGAGTTTGTTTAAACAGAACACATTGGGACCACGGTACTGCGTATCAATACGACGGAGCATGGGATTCAGTTAATCAAACCACTTTGATTTATGGCACGCATTACTTTACAGCCTCTCAGTGTAACGTTGGCGTGAATCGTTTAGATTTTGGTCAAAATAGATATATTAATAACGCAGTTGGATATCACTTTAATTATGTTTTAAACGGTGTATCAGGTATCCCTTCTGGTTCTTCAGGTTCTGCTGCCGAAGGTAGACTAGAAGGATATGTTTCCACAATGCACGTTTACGAATTAGCACCATAAGGAATAATAATGTATAATGAATTAAAGATTTTTAGAGGAAGAACGTTTGGTCTTGGAGACGCTCTACACTCTTTATACGACGGCAAAGAAAAATGTTTTTGGATGCTTCGTGGGGAAGAATACTCTGGTTTAGAGTGGGGTGCTGATAACGTAGACCCAAAACCCACCGAAGAAGAACTACAAACAGAATTACAAAGACTAAGAACTGAATATGATGCAACAGTGTATCAACAAAAACGTAAAGTTGAATACCCTCCTGTTGAAGATTTTATTGACGCACTAGTTAAAGGCGATGAGCAGCAGAAACAAGCATATATTGACGCATGTTTAGCTGTAAAAGCAAAATACCCAAAGCCATCAGAGGAATAAAATGTCAATAACATTTAATGGTTCTCAAGTAACATATCCAGATGGTACTATTCAAGTTTCTTCTTCTAAAGTAGTAAACGTTACACGTATTACATACAACGTAAGAACTGCTTGGAGTGATAATTCCGCTGCAGAAATTTGGACTCCATCATACACCAAACTTTATTCTGATAGTAAACTGTATATTGAAGTTGACCTTTCTATGCGTAATAATTACTCAGACTGTTTGGTTCACGAAATGAATTACGCTGGTGGAGAATGGTTCCAAGGGACGCAACCCTACGATGCAGGGTTTTACGCAAACTCAAGACCATACCATAGCACATTCTTATTAACATCAACAGCGACTGGCGCAAATACTTTAAGGCTTCGTTGGAGAACAAATAACGCACAGGGTGGTAATAAACCAGCAACAGTTTGGAATCCAAACTCATCCGATGATGCACGATATACCCAAGAATATTCAGCAATGACAGTTTGGGAACTAAGAGGAGTTTAATATGGCATATTTTGACGACGTAATTTTTGCAAAATACAATAGTAATTTTATGGGTTACTCTGGCAACCCACCCGAGACAAAAGAACAATATGACGCCATGGAAATCTGGGGAGACAAAACTATTGCCCCGAGCTGGGAAGAAATCTCAGCTGAAATGGAAAAATATAAAGTTAAAGAAGCTAGATCTAAACAATACCCATCTATCGGCGAACAGCTTGATATGTTATGGCACGCTATTGATGATGGTTCTTTAGATAAAGACACAGAGTTCTATAAATCTCTGAAGGCTGTTAAAGAACAGAATCCTTACGGAGTTTAAGTATGACTATTACTATTTCTGGTTCAAATGGTATCAATTATTCTGATTCTACTAATCAGAATAAAGGGTTGACTGTTGTCAACTTTACAAGAAGAACTTGGCACCAAAGACTTGTTCCAGGAGATTTTAATAGCAAACAATACCCTGAAGGTTGGCAAAATATTCATAGTAACAACATCAACATAGAACGTAAACACCCAAACAGTATCTTTCTAGTTAAATGGACTATGTCTATGAGAACCCAATATTCTGATTGTTTGCACTGGCGAGCTTCATGGGGTGGTCACGGCTGGTATCAAGGAACTATGCCGTATGATGCGGGGTTTTCCGCAAACTCAAGACCTTTCTATACAACAATGTGGATGGATACTCTACCAAACGGTGTAGTTGGTTCTAAAAATATTATTCTAGAATATTACACTGCGAATGGAAACACTGGAAACAGACCAGCGCAGGTTATGCAACCAACACAACGACACGATGACAACCGTTATGTTCAAGAATATTCATCGGTTGTTGTATTTGAACTGGCGAGATAAATAAATAGTTCTATTACGAACTAGGAAAAACTAATGGCAGTCGCAACTAGAGAACAATTAAAAGAATACGCACTTCGTGCATTAGGTGCACCTGTCTTAGAAATCAACGTTGACGACGAGCAACTTGAAGATCGCCTAGACGAAGCGTTAGAGTATTTTATTCTATACCACTACGAGGGTGTAGAGCAGATGTATATGAAGCATATGATTAATTCTTCATTACTTACTGTCACATCTTCTACTGGTATTCCTCCAATCAGTCTAAAACTTATTAACGAACAAGGTGGTACTTGCGAAGTTGTTCGCCAGTGGAATAGACCATCTACTGAAACTGCTTGGACTGTAAGAAACGTTCAAGGTACTTGGTCAACTGTTGGTAGCCAAATTAAAGACGTTGAGAATCAATCTGGTCCAGTTCTTGGTCTAGTTAGCTCAATGGTTCTTGGCGAAGCTGACCTAAAATATATCACTGTTCCAGATTATGTCTATGGTGTTACAAAGGTATTGAACATCGGACAAGCGTCTTCTTCTAAGAACATCTTCGACTTACAATATCAATTACGTCTAAACGACTTATACGATCTTACTGCTACAAGTATCGTATATTACAAGACTGTTATGGGTCACTTAGCCATGCTAGACCTTGAACTTAACGGTCACCCATTGTATCGTTTTAACCGTCTACAAAATAAACTAAGCCTTGATGTTAACTGGTCAACTGATGTTATTATCGGCGACTACATTCTTATTCAAGGATACCGTGCAGTAGACCCTTCTACATTTACTAAAGTTTTCAACGAACCTTGGTTGAAGCATTATGTTACTGCTTTATTCAAACGTCAATGGGCAGTAAACATTAAGAAGTTCTCTGGTCTACAATTACCAGGTGGTGTAACTCTTGATGGCGATAAGCTATATGCTGAAGCCACAAAAGAAATTGACGATCTAGAAGACGAACTAAAAACAAAGTCAGCGCCATTAGAATTCTTCTTGGGGTAATTAATGCCTACAAATCCGTATTTTACCCAAGGTACTTCTAGAGAACAGGATCTTATTGAAGACATCATCATAGAGTCTTTAAAGATCTACGGTAAAGACTTCCTATACATCCCACGATCTAGAGTTTCAACAGACAAAATCTTCGGTGAAGATCGTTTGTCTAAGTTTGAACACGCATATCCGATTGAGATGTATTTCGATAACATCGAATCTCTTGCTGGCCAAGGTGCAATGATTCAAAAGTTTGGTCTATTGATGGACCAGTCTGCAACTCTTACCGTTGCCCGTAAACGCTGGACTGATTTGATCGGTGTCCACGGTACAACATACTTACCAAACAGACCAAACGAAGGTGACTTGATTTATTATCCTCTAACTAAAGGTTTGTTTGAGATCAAATTCGTTAAACACCAAGAACCTTTTTATCAACTTGGTCGTTTGTACACTTACAAACTTGACGTTGAACTATTCCAATACAGTAGTGAGAAAATGGATACTGGTATACCTGAAGTTGATGTATTTGAAAACCTTAAATCATTCGATGTTACTGTCAATCCAGCCGTTGAAGATGCTACTGGGTTTGCTGATAATCAAGTATTTAAAGATAAAGCTATATCTGAAAACGCAATCTTTGATGAAAGCAACCCGTTTGGAGAAGTTTAATGTTAAACAATAGTGTATTTTATCACGGTATAGTTAGAAAATGTATTATCGGCTTCGGTCGTATGTTTTCTAACATCTACATTGACCGTAAAGTTACAGACCCTGTAAACGGTACGACTGTGCAACGTTTACACGTTCCATTATCTTATGCCCCTAAAGAAAAGTGGTTAGTTCGTTTGGATGAAGATCCAACTTTGGAGAATCACACTCTTACTTCTCTTCCAAGATTATCGTTTGAAATTATTGCGTACACTTACGACTCTTTGCGCAAAGTAAACCGTATGCAGTATATGAAGAACGATGCTTCTTCTAGCGTTGAGAATTCTACTGCGTTAGTAAGAACTCCAGTACCATACAACATTGACATGTCCCTATATATTATTACCAAGACTCAAGAAGACGCTCTTCAAATTATTGAGCAGATTCTTCCCTGGTTCACCCCTGAATATTCTATGACTATTAATGCGGTTGACGAGATGGGTATCAAACTAGATGTACCTGTTGTTCTTAACTCAGTTATTGTGTCTGATGAATTTGAAGGTACATTCCAACAAAGACGTTTCGTTATTCACACTATCAACTTTCAAATGAAAGTTTCTCTGTTTGGTCCAGTTACGACACAAGGTGTTATCCTTCAAGCAGACGCAAACGTTGGTGCAAACACAGAACCAGCAACTCCAACCGAAGCTACATATAGAGCTACTGGCGAGTTTGGACCAAATGGTGAACATATTATAACATCTGATGGGTGGATTAACGAACTATAAATTATGGCTGAAGTATATAATAGTAATGCGAATTTAAAAGCTGCTGGTATTAATTTTCAATTTACTCCTGAGCAAGTTCAGGAGTATATCAAGTGCGCTCAAGACCCGATCTATTTTATCGAGAACTACTGCTACATCGTTACACTTGACTATGGTTTAAAACTGTTCAAGCTGTATGATTGTCAGAAAAAGAAGATCGACATCATTCATAATAACCGTCGTGTTATTCTTATGGAAGGTCGTCAGCAAGGTAAGACGACTTCTTCAGCTGCCTACATTCTTTGGTACACCCTATTCCACGATAACAAAACAGTTGCCATTCTAGCCAACAAAGCTGCAGCTGCCCGTGAAGTTCTTGACCGTTACCAAACGATGTATGAGAACTTACCTAAGTGGATGCAGCAAGGTGTTACTGGCTGGAACAAAGGTGACATTGAACTAGAAAACGGTTCAAAGGTATTCACTGCTGCTACTGGTAAGTCTGGTATTCGTGGTAAGTCTGTTAACATGCTTTACGTTGACGAAGCTGCGATTATTCCAAACAACGTTGCCGAGGAATTCTTTACTGCGGTTTACCCAACTATTTCTGCGGGTCAAACAACCAAGATTCTTCTATCTTCTACTCCACTAGGTTACAACCACTTCTGGCGTTTCTGGAATGACGCTGAGAACGACCGTAACGGTTTCGTTCCATTGTTCATTCCTTACTGGGAAATCCCAGGTCGTGATGAGAAGTGGGCTGAAGAACAACGTAGAATGTTGGGTGAACTTAAATTTAACCAAGAGGTTCTGTGTAACTTCTTAGGTTCTAGTTTGACTCTAATCAGAGCGGATGTTATTGCTAAGATGACGGTTGATCAACCTATCTACAGTAACGATGGCTTAGACGTATTCCAAAGACCGCAGAAAAATCATACATACTGCGCAGTTATTGATATTGCGCAGGGTGTAGAGGGTGACTATTCAACTATCCAAATGATGGATATTACCGAAACCCCATATCGTATCGTAGCCAAGTATCGCAAGAACGATATTACACCGTTGCTATTCCCTTCTGTTATTTTCAAAGTTGCGACCGAGTATAACAACGCTTTTGTTCTAATTGAAACCAACGTATCTGACCAAGTGGCTCAGATTATGCACCAAGAACTCGAATATGAAAACATCCTAATGGTTTCTAGAGCTAACGGTGTTCAGTCTATCGGTGGTGGTTTCGGTGGAGCCAAATCTCAACTAGGTGTGAATACTGACAAGCGAATTAAGCGCATCGGTTGTCACAACTTTAAGGCTATGGTAGAAGAAGACAAACTTCTAATTACAGACCCTGACACAATTTCTGAAATCTCTACATTTATTGAAAAACGTGGCTCTTATGAAGCCGACGAAGGATATCATGACGACTTGGTTATGCCTCTAGTTCTATTCGGCTGGTTAACAACTCAGTCTTATTTTAAAGAACTAAATAATATTAACATGCGTAAGATTATGTACGAAAAGCAGATTAAAGCTATCGAAGAAGATTTAACACCATTTGGATTCTACGATGATGGTAAACCTGAAGCCGATCCTTTGAATTTTTGAGTGAAAACTTGTAAAAACTAAATAAATTCGTAGACAGTTTTGTCTAGGCAATTTTTATCAAACAAGGAGAACAACAATGCCGTTTCAATTATCTCCAGGCGTTGCAGTCATCGAAAAAGACTTTACTTCTATCGTTCCTGCCGTAGCCACTTCAATCGGTGCGTTTGCGGGTCAGTTCGACTGGGGTCCTGTTTTGGAGCCAATCACAATTACCTCAGAAGATGAGTTAGTTCGTCGTTTTGGTACACCAAACAACAATAACTTCCAATCTTTCTTCACTGCTGCTAACTTCCTATCTTATTCTAATAACCTATTGCTAGTTCGCCAGCAAACTACTAACATGAAGAACGCTGTTGTTACTCCAACAGGTGCAGTTACTTCTGTTGATATCGTTCTTGGCGGTACTGGTTATGACTCTTTAGCTAATCCGCCAGCTGTTCAGATTTTAACTGATGGTCTTTTAGATGAAATTACAGTTACTAACGAAGGTACTGGTTATGTTAATACTGAACTAGTTTTCCCAGAAGTTTCTGTACAAGACCCAACTGGTTCTGGTGCAGTTTTACAAGCTAACGTTTCTGCTGGTAAAATTACTTCTATTGATATCATTTCTCCAGGAGCAGGTTACACTAACCCAACTATCGTAATTACTGGCGGTGGTGGTACTGGTGCTGCAGCGACCGTTACAACTAAAGACGTTCAAGAACCAGGTGGTATTCAACCCCTAGCAACTGCAGTTCTATCTGGTGGTGCTTTAACAGCTGTTAACTTATCTGCTGGTGGTTCTGGTTATACTTCTGTTCCAAACGTAACTGTTGTTACTGCTTCTGGCGACACAGGTTCTGGTGCTACTGCCACTGCAGTTCTTTCTGGTTCTGGATTGACTGGTATTACAGTAAGTAACCAAGGTTCTGGTTATACTTCCCCAACTATTTCTTTCACAGGTGGTGGTGGTACTGGCGCTCAGGCTTCAGCAGTTTTATCTGGTGGTGTGTCTTCAATCACTCTAATTAACGCTGGTTCTGGTTACACAACTACTCCAACAGTAACTATTACTGCAGCAGCGGGTGAACCAGGAACAGGTGCTACTGCAGTTGCTACAACTGATGGCAACGTTATTACTTCTATCGCGATCGTAAGTCAAGGTTCTGGATATATCTCTGAACCAACAGTAACTATTACTGGTGGTGGTGGTTCTGGTGCTGTTGCTGATGCCGTAGTAAATTATAGCAAAATTTACCAAATTGTTGTTGATGAACCAGGTACTGGTTACACAAGCGCACCAAACGTTCTTATTAGCGATGCTTCTGGTATCAACGCTGCTGCTACTGCTTCTATTGGTACTAGCTCTATTTCTTCTATTAGTATTTCTATCGGTGGACAGGGTTATAAGAAAACTCCAACAGTAACTATTACTGGTGGCGGTGGCTCTGGTGCTGCAGTTGGTTCTGTTACTGTTGGTAAGTCTTCAATTACTGCAATCAACATCAATCAAGGTGGTACAGGTCTATCTGATGCTCCAGCTATTATCATTGAAGATCCAATTACAGAAAATGGTATTACTGCTGTTGCTACTGCAAATATTTCTACTGCTGGTGTAGCTATTCTTAACGGTCAATTCTACTCTGCTAACTTCATCAACGGTGGTGGTGTTACTGGTGAGTGGG
>VFQS010000250.1_pt1 | contig 69925 bp, 64 predicted proteins | sample 3512361 | NCBI WGS metagenome assembly VFQS01 (sample SAMN10412375, study PRJNA504923) | tailings metagenome | isolation source: Relicate 1 Philex TSF3 active mining | place: Philippines | reverse complement strand
CAATGTCACCAACCTGTCCGACGCCCGTTCGCGGATCGAGGACGCGGACTATTCGGCTGAAACCACCGCGATGGCCAAGGCCCAGATCCTCAGCCAGGCCTCGACCGCGATGCTCAGCCAGGCCAACCAGAGCCAGCAGAACGTCCTGTCGCTGCTGCGCTAAACCAATCTGTTTCTCCTTGGGCGCCGAGTGCCGTCCTGCCTGCGGGCAGGGCGGCGCTTGTGCTTTTGCTTGCGAAAACGGCGCATCTCCGCAAAAGGCCGGGGCATGACCGATACCGATCTCCATACTGCCGCACAGGTTTCCAAGGCTTGGCCGTTCGAAGAGGCCCGCAAGCTGCTGAAGCGGTATCCGGACGGCAAACCGGATGGCGCGCCGATGCTGTTCGAAACCGGTTATGGCCCGTCGGGTCTGCCGCATATCGGCACGTTCCAGGAAGTGCTGCGCACGACGCTGGTGCGCCGTGCCTATGAAGTGCTGACCGGCGGTGCGCCGACCCGGCTGGTGGCGTTCTCGGACGATATGGACGGGCTGCGCAAGGTTCCCGACAACATCGAGAACAAGGCGGTGCTGGAAGCCAATCTGGGCAAGCCGCTGACCCGCATTCCCGATCCGTTCGGCACGCATGAAAGCTTTGCCCACCACAACAACGCGATGCTGCGCGAATTCCTCGACCGGTTCGGGTTCGATTATGAATTCGTCTCGGCCTCGGACCGGTACAATTCCGGCGCGTTCGACGACGCGCTGCGGAACGTTTTGCGCCATTTCGACGCGATCATGGGCGTGATGCTGCCCACCCTGCGCGAGGAACGCCGCAAGACTTATTCGCCGGTCCTGCCGGTCAGCCCGACGACCGGCGTGGTGCTGCAGGTGCCGGTCGAAGTGATCGACGCCGATGCGGGGCTGGTTCGCTTCACCGACAGCGATGGCACGGTGGTCGAGCAGTCGATCCTGGGCGGCCGGTCGAAGCTGCAATGGAAGGTCGACTGGGCGATGCGCTGGGTCGCGCTGGGCGTTGACTATGAAATGTGCGGCAAGGACCTGACCGACAGCGTCACCCAAAGCGGCAAGATCGCGCAAGTGCTGGGCGGCCGTCGCCCTGAAGGGCTGATCTATGAGCTGTTCCTGGATGAGAACGGCGAAAAGATTTCCAAGTCCAAGGGTAACGGCCTGACCATCGAGCAGTGGCTGACCTATGGCAGCGAGGAAAGCCTAGGCTTCTACCTGTTCCGTGAACCCAAGAGCGCCAAGCAATTGCATGTCGGCGTCGTGCCGCGCGCGGTCGATGAATACTGGCAGTTCCGCGAAAAGCTGGTCAGCCAGCCGATCGAGCAGCAGCTGGGGAACCCGGTGTGGCACCTGCTGCGCGCCAATGGCTACAACGGCGGGGACGGAGAGAAGTTGCCCGTGACTTATGGCCTGTTGCTCAATCTGGTCGGCGTGCTGGGGCCGCACGCGACCCATGCGCAGGTCTGGTCGTACCTTGGCAACTATGTCGAGAACGCCGATCCGGCGGCGCATCCCGCGCTCGATACGCTGGTTGGCTGCGCGCTGGCCTACAACCGCGATTTCATCGCGCCCACGCTGAAGCGCCGCAAGCCGGAGCCGAACGAGGCGTTGGCGCTGGCCGCGCTGGACGAGGAACTGGCCGTAACGTCAGACGATGCCACTGCGGAAGAGCTTCAGAACATCGTCTATGAAATCGGCAAGGATCCGCATTACGGGTTCGAGCAGCTGCGTGACTGGTTCAAGTGCCTGTACGAGACCCTGCTCGGTTCCAGCCAGGGTCCGCGCATGGGCAGCTTCATCGCGCTCTATGGCCTGAACAATACGCGACAACTTATCGCAGAGGCTCTCGCCTGATCGAAGGTTGAGCGTTAGCCTCTCGCTTTGGCCGACGGCCACGGGCCAACCGTGTGCCGGAACAGGGCCGGGCGAGAGGATAATACATGGCATCCGGAAAAGTGGTGCGGATCGGCGGAGCCAGCGGCGCGCTGAACGACAGCGTGATCGCGGTGCCGCAGTTGCTGCGCGTGCCGGGCCTCAACTATCTGGCATTCGATTATCTTGGCGAAGGGGCGATGGGCATCTTTGCCCGTCTGAAGCAGTTGGACCCGGCGTCCGGCTTCCTGCCCGACTTCGTCGATCTGCATATCGGCCCCTATCTGGCAGAGCTGAAAGCGCGCGGGATCAAGGTGGTGGCCAACGCGGGCGGCCTCAACCCGGAAGGGCTGGCGGCGCTGATCCGCGCGCGCGGCGCAGAGCAGGGGCTTGCGCTGAAAGTGGCGACGGTTTCGGGCGATGATATTCTGCCACTGACCGAAACGCTGCGCGCCGAGGGCGTGCGCGACATGTTCAACGGTGCCGAATTGCCAGAGCGGCCCGGCAGTTTTCACGCCTATCTGGGCGCATTCCCGATTGCGGCGGCGCTTGATGCCGGGGCGGACATTGTCATCACCGGGCGGGTGGCGGACAGTTCGCTGATCCTGGGGCCGCTGATCCATGAGTTCGGCTGGGGACCGGCTGACCATGATCTGCTGGCGGGCGGCACGGTCGCCGGCCACTTGCTGGAATGCGGCGCGCAGGTTTCGGGCGGCACCTTCACCGATTGGCAGGACGTCCCCGACTGGGCGGAAATCGGCTTTCCGGTGGGCGAGTGCCATGCGGACGGGACGGTTGTCATTACCGTGCCGGACGGCACGGGCGCCCTGGTCTCCATCGGCACCGTGGCGGAGCAACTGCTCTACGAGGTCAGCGATCCGCAAGCCTACATCGTGCCGGACGTGGTCTGCGATTTCAGCGGGATCACGCTGGAACAGGTCGGGCCGAACCGGGTGCGGGTGTCGGGCGCGAAAGGCTATCCGGCGACCGACAGCCTGAAGGCCTGCGCGACGTTCGATGCGGGCTGGCGCTCGGTTGCGCTGATCCCGGTGACGGGGATCGACGCCGTTGCCAAGGCGGAGCGGCAGGCCGAGGCGCTGCTGCGGCGCTGTTCGCGGTTGCTTGCTGCGCGCGGCCTGCCCGACTTCTCGCTGACCCATGTGGAGGTGATCGGCACCGAAACCGCATACGGCCCGCGCCGTCAGGCTCTTGCCCCGCGCGAGGTGCTGCTGAAGATCGTGGTCGATCATGCCGATATGGGCGCGGCCATGCAGTTCGGGCGCGAACAGACCACGGCAATCATGAATATGGCGCAGGGCACCTCGATCGCGCCGATCATCGCCGCGCCGCGCGCTTTCCCGCTGACCGACATGGCGTTCTGCCTGATCGGGCGGGACCGGGCGCAGGCCGTAGTGCGGCTGGACGGAGCGGAAGTGCCGTTCACTGCGCCGCCGCAGGGTGGGTTCGATTCCGCCGCGATTGTTCGCGCACCGGTTCCCGCCGCTCCGGCTGCACCCGGCACCGTTGCGGTTCCGCTGATCCGGCTGGCCTGGGCGCGCAGCGGGGACAAGGGGCGGCTGTTCAACGTGGCCGTGATCGCGCGCAAGGCGGAATACCTGCCGTACCTGCGCGCGGCATTGAGTGAGCAGGTCGTGGCGGACTGGTATCGCCACTTGTTCGATGATCCCGCCACGGGCCGGGTTGAACGGTTCGACGTTCCGGGCATTCATGCGCTGAACTTTGTGGTGCATGATGCGCAAGGCGGGGGGATCAACGTGTCGCCGCGGCTGGATGCGGCGGCGAAATCGATGGCGCAGCTGCTGCTGGAAATTCCGGTGCCAGTGCCTGTCGCACTGGCCGCGCAACTGGGAGAATGACAATGGCCGATGCAGACGTTCCCTATCTCGCACGCGGGATCCGCAACGTGGAAACGGTCAGCTCGGTGCTGGTCAGTTCCTCGCCCTACCTCAACGATCCGCGCCTGCGCGATTGGGTGGCGACCCAGTTCCTGCGCAAGAGCGGCAAGGACCGGCCGACCTCTGCCGATACCCACGCGCTCTATCCGATCCTGTTCGAAGTCCTGCCACTAGACCGGATCGAGGAACTGTTCACGCAGGAGCGCAAGCGCTGGCCGGAACTGGACGCTTGGTTCAACGCGGGCTTCTCCTCCAGCTTCACGATTGCCGAATTGCTGGATTATCCCGAGGGATCGCTGGGTTACACGTTCGGCCGCTATCTGAAGGACAACGGGTTCGAGATCGACATTGTCCCCCGGTTCGAACCCAAGAGCCAGTTCCAGTATTATTCGCTGCGCAGCGGCCAGACGCACGATCTGGAACACATCGTCTGCGGCGGCGGGTTCGACATCATCGGTGAGCTGGTTCCCTATTGGGGCCGGCTGAGCAACGTGCCGCGTTTCCTTGATCCTGAGCTGGTGCAGCTGATCAACGTCGGCCAGTTGCTGGGTGCGCTGCGGCTGGTGACGCGGACCGGGCTGCATTACCACCAGTCGTTCCCCAAAGTGCTGGAAGCGATGCGCGCCGGAATGGAAGTAGGCGAACAGTCCGGCCCCTATTTCATGGCGAAGTACGAGGACGTGTTCCACCTGCCGATCCCGGAGGCGCGCGAGGCGCTGGGCATCCGGGGCGTGACCGAAGTGGACAGCGCGGCGGCGTCGCTCGCCTGGACCGAATACAGCTAACGCTGGCGGGCGATCCAGTCGCGCACTTTGGCTTCCAGGATCGGCAGGGGCAGGGCGCCGCTGCCCAGCACCTGTTCATGGAAATCGCGGATGTCGAAGCGCGGCCCCAGCGCGGTTTCAGCTTCGCTGCGCAGGTTCTGGATCGTCAGCGCGCCGATCTTGTAGGACAGCGCCTGTGCGGGCCAGGCGATATAGCGCTCGACTTCGGCGGTCGCGTCGGTGCGGCCCATGCCGGAATTGGCCAGCATGTATTCGATCGCCTGTTCGCGGCTCCACCCCTTGGCGTGGATGCCGGTATCGACCACCAGCCGCATCGCGCGCAGCATTTCATCGTCCAGCGTGCCCCAGTGCTGGAGCGGATCGTCATACAGTCCCATCGCGAAACCCAGCGTTTCGGCATAGAGCGCCCAGCCTTCGACGTAGGCATCGTTGCCGCCAAACCGCTGGAGATCGGGCAGCGAGGTGTCTTCCTGCGCGCGGCTGATCTGGAAGTGATGGCCCGGCGCGCCCTCGTGCAGGTACAGCGTGGTCACCCCGCTCAGGAACCGGCTGGGCAGATCGTGGGTGTTGTACCAGAAGATCCCCGGCCGCCGCCCATCGGCACTGCCCTGGGTATAGCTGCCGCCCGCCTCGTACTGCGCGCGGTAGGCGGGATAGGGCTGGATCACCAGCGGGGTGCGCGGCAGGCGGTGGAAATAGCGCGGGGCAAGCGCCTCCACCTTGCGCGCGACTTCGGCATAGCCGCGCGCCAGTTCCTCCTCGCTGGTGGGGTGAAAGCGCGGATCGGTGCGGATGTGCTCGAAAAAGGCCTTGAGATCGCCCGCATAGCCCAGCCTGTCCCGCACGGCGTCCATCTCGCGCTGGATTCGCGTGACTTCGCTGAGCCCCAGCTGGTGGACGCGCTCCGGCTCAAGCTTCAGCGTCGTCTCGCGCTCGATCAACTTGCGATAGAGCGCATCGCCGCCCTTCATAGTGCTCAGCCCCACGCTGTCGCGGGCGGCGGGCAGGTACTCATCGTTCAGGAAATCGCGCAGCCGGCGATAGGCGGGATACAGGTCGCTCCGGATCGTCGCGGCATAGGCGCTGCGCAGGGCTGCGCGGCGGCTGGCCGGGACGGTATCGGGAAAGCTGGTGACCGGGGCGTAGAACGGCGATTCCTCTGGCGGGTGGGCCAGCAGGGTATCGATCTGCGCGATCATGTTGCGCACAGTCAGCCGGGTATCGACCACACCGCTGTCCAGCCCCTGCCGGAACCGCAGCACGGCGTTGTCCAGCACGGTCGCAAACGCCCGGTTGAGCCCCAGGTTGCGGCGATAATCGGCCTCGCTCTCAAACGGGATCGCCCCGCCGCGGGCCAGCAGGGCCGGAAACTCCATGTGCAGCCCGCCGAAGTGTTCCAGCGGGCGGACTGCCGTGAGCGCGATCAGGTCAGGCCGCAGCCAGTCCTGTTCCTCGCGCTTGGCGGCCAGGAACGCGTCATAGGAAATCTGCCGTTCGGGGCTGAGTGCGGCACGGTTGATCCGGGCGAGGGCCGCAAGCGTCAACTGGCCAGACTTGCGCGCCGCGCGCAATTGCGCGTCGGTGAAGACTTGCGCCAGCTCATCACCGCTGACCTCCCCGCCGTGAAACAGCGCGCCGAGCGGGTTGACCGCCATCGTCCGGCGGCTGTCATCGCGCATGACCGCCAGCAGGCGTCCGTCTTCGACTCCCGCCAGCGCGGCGCTCTGCGTCGGCGCGCGGGCGATCGCGACTTGCGGGTGCAGCGCCAGCAGCGCCGGCAGCAGGACCGCATGCAGGGCGTTGCGGATCAGCCCCATTTGCGGACGCGATACCACTTGGTGATGATGTATTTCACTCCCCGGATCACCGGCGTTCCAGCGTGGATCGTATCCTGGTTGAGCGAACCGTCGGGCGCGGCGTTGTTCCACACGATCAGCGCCCCGCGCTGGGGCGGGATCGACACGCCGATGTTGGGGAATTCGGTCTGTCCGCCTTCCTCGACGTCGTTGAGGTAGATCATCGCGGTAATGCAGCGCTGCCCGCCGCGCTTCGCCTCGACCTTCCAGTATGGGGCCTTGGTCCAGAACCAGTCCATGTGCGGCTTGAATTCCTGCCCCGGCTCATAGCGCTGGCCCTGCATCGTTTCCCCGTTCTCGTGGGGAATGCCCAACAGGTCGTCGATCCGCCGCTCGATCATTTTCACGAAGCTGTCGTCACGGTCGACATCGCCGGAATAGCTGGTGCGCCACACGCCCTCATACCCATGGTCCAGCGTGTCGGACGGGCGCGCGGTGCGGTCCACCATGGCGATCAGTTGCTCGCATTCGGCGGGGCTGACGAATTCGGGAATGGCCCAGATTTCGGCGGTTTCGACCGGCACTTTTTCCGCAAGCGGATCGGCCGACAAGCGCCGGCGGACATGCGCGCCCACGCGCAGCAGCGCAACCTTGTCCGGGTTCGGGCAGGGAGGGTACTGATACAGGCTCATGGCCAAAGCACTATCCGCCCTGCCGCGCAGGGCAAGCGAAAGCTGGACCTGAACTGGAGCCGCGCTGACAAGAACCTTGCGTGCCGTAGCGGAATACGGCAGCTTGATTGGCATGAGCACCATTGACGCACAGGCCCGCTATTCGCGCGGGGCCATCGCCCTTCACTGGATCATCGCCCTGCTGATCTTGGGTAACTTCATTGGCGCCTGGGTGTCGGAAGACATGCCGCGGCCCGAAAAGATGGAGCTGATGGGCTATCACAAGGCGTTCGGGATGCTGATCCTTGGGCTGACCGTGCTGCGCATCGTCTGGCGGCTGACGCATACGCCGCCCCCGCTGGAGGAAACGCTGAAAGCGTGGGAGGCTGCGCTGGCAAAGGTGACGCACGCCTTGTTCTATTTCCTGATGCTGGCGGTGCCGATGGCTGGCTGGGGGCTGCATTCCGCGTTCAGCCAGGGCAAGCCGGTCAGCTTCCTGGGACTGTTCAATATACCTGCCTTGCCTGTGGGTAGCGACAAGGCGACGACCGGCCTGTTCCATGAACTGCACGAGGTGTTTGCCGGTGCGATGCTGCTGTTGTTCGTGTTGCACGTGGCGGCGGCGCTGAAGCATCACCTGCTCGACAAGGACGGAACGATGCGGCGCATGGTCCCCTGGATGAAGTGATACGGATCAGGGCCCGCTTCGGAAACGAAGCGGGCCCTGATCTTTGCGGAACCTACCAGAAGAAGTCGTGGATCACGTCGACGACTTCGCCGGAATAGATATTCACCAGCAAGGCATCGTCATAATACCGGATCCAGCGGTACGGGCCATAGACGTCGGGCAGGCGATACTGCCACGGATCGTTGATCCAGTAGCGGCTGCTGAAGAACAGGCTGTCGAGGAAGAAGCCGATGCTCAGCCGCCGGTAGGAATAGTTGCGATACGGCGAATAGTACGACCCCAGCCGATAGACCGACGGATGCGCCCGGCGGTAGGAAGACCAGTTGTAGCGACTGTTATCGCGCCAACGGTTGTCCCACCGGCGGTAGTCGTGGCCATAGGCATAGCGGTCGCGGTTCCAGCTGCCGCTGCGATAGCGGCTGTCATCGCGGCGGCGATCGTTATCCCGCCAGCTGTCGCGCCGATCATCGCGGCGCGTATCGTTGCGCCAGACATCGGCGCCGGTGCGGCGCTCGTCGTTGCGCAAGCCTTCGCGGCGGTCATCGCGCCCGCTGCGCTCGGCGCGGCGTTCACGCCGGTCGTCGCTGCCATAAGAGCCGCTGGTGGCACTCGTGGTCCGGCCCCAGTTGCCGCCCGGAGCAGCGCGCGCAGCGGGCTGCGGCGCGGGCACGGGGGCACTGGCCGTGGCGGCACCGTTATCCCGCCAGTTGCCGCGCCCGCCTCCATTCCAGCCAGAACCAGCGCCGCCGTCACCCCGTCCGCGCCAGCTACGCGCGGTGTCATCGCCGCCTCGGCGCTCACCCATGCTAGGGGGCGGCGCGCTGATCGGAGCGGGGGCGGCTGCGGGAGCACTGCGGGCCATCGGACGCGACCAGCCTTCGCCGCCGCTGGGGCGTTCGGCCGGGGCCGAGCGCTGCGGCGGTTGATAGCTGCCGCCGATGTTGCCGCGCGCCTCGGCATCGCCGCGCCGCCAGCCGGGGCCACCGCGGCCATCTTCCTGGGCTGCCGCCAGGCCCGGAAGGGTCAATGCGGCAAACGCCATGGCCAGGGTTGAAATCCGGCCGAACTTACCAAGAGTCTTGACGGCCATGGCCGTATCTCCATCCCATCGCGCCGCACCACCGGCGGCGACCATGGGCCATCGCTACCCGATTCGCGCTGTCGCCACGGTGAATGATTTGGTAAGGTTTTTGTTCAGGTTTGTAGCAGTTATGATGAATGAAATCGCCGCCGGTCTGCATGATGTGCTGCTGGATGTATCCTCCCGGCTGAGCACCGCCGCGTGCGACCGCAAGTCGCCGATGCACACCCCGGTGATCGGCACGGCGGATGGTGACCTGCGGATAATGGTGCTGCGCGCATGCGATCCCCACCTTGCGGCGCTGCGGTTGCACACCGATGCCCGCAGTCCCAAGGTGGCCCTGATCGAACAGCGTCCTGAAATCGCGATGCTGGCCTATGATCCTGCTGCGAAAGTGCAGATCCGTGCGCGCGGGCAGGGCCGGATCGAGCGCGAGGGGCCGGTTGCTGATGCGGCCTGGACTGCGGCGACGGCCTTTGCGCGGCGGTGCTATCTGACCAGCGCCGGACCGGGGAGCGAAGCGGACCAGCCGCTATCGGGGCTGCCGCCTGAGTTGGAGGGCATTCGTCCGACCGAGGAGCAGCTGCTGGCTGCACGGGCGAATTTCGCGGTGTTGCTGATCACGCTGACCGATCTCGACTGGCTTTACCTGGCCCACAACGGACATCGCCGCGCGAAATTTTCGCGCGGCGATGTCGGGCAGCCGTGGCAGGGGACCTGGGTGGTCCCCTGACCGGTCAGCGCGTCAGTTTCTTGTACGCCAGGCGGGTCGGACGATCCGCCGCGTCGCCCAGGCGGCGGCGCTTGTCTTCTTCGTACATCGCGAAGTTGCCTTCGAACCATTCGACGTGGCTGTTGCCTTCGAAGGCGAGGATGTGCGTGGCCAGACGGTCAAGGAAGAAGCGGTCGTGCGAGATGACCACGGCGCAGCCCGCGAAGTTCTCGATCGCGTCTTCCAGCGCGGCCAGCGTTTCGACGTCGAGGTCGTTGGTCGGTTCGTCGAGCAGCAGGACGTTGCCGCCCTCCTTGAGCATCTTGGCCATGTGGACGCGGTTGCGTTCGCCGCCTGACAGCTTGCCGACGTTCTTCTGCTGGTCCTGGCCCTTGAAGTTGAACGCGCCGACATAGGCTCGCGTGCTGGTGTCGTGGCCGTTGACCTTCATGTAGTCATGCCCGCCCGAGATTTCCTCCCAGACGTTGTTGGCCGGGTTCAGCGCATCGCGGCTCTGGTCGACATAACCAAGCCGCACCGTGCTGCCGATTTCGATCGTGCCGGTATCGGGCTGTTCCTGTCCGGTGATGAGCTTGAACAGCGTGGACTTACCCGCGCCGTTCGGCCCGATCACGCCAACGATGCCGCCCGGCGGCAGGATGAACGACAGATCCTCGAACAGCAGCTTGTCGCCATAGGCCTTGGAAATGCCCTTGGCCTCGATCACCTTGCCGCCCAGGCGCTCTGGCACCTGGATGACGATCTGGGCCTTGCCGGGGGTGCGGTTTTCCTGGCTGGCGACCAGCTGCTCGAACTTGGAAATACGCGCCTTTGACTTGGTCTGGCGGCCCTTGGGGCCCTGCCGGATCCATTCGAGTTCCTCCTTGATCGCCTTCTGGCGGCCGGATTCCTCGCGGTCTTCCTGCTCAAGGCGCTTGGCCTTCTTTTCCAGGTAGGTCGAATAGTTGCCCTCGTACGGGAAGTACTTGCCCCGGTCGAGTTCGAGGATCCAGCCCACCACGTTGTCCAGGAAATAGCGGTCGTGGGTGATCATCAGCACCGCGCCCGCGTATTCCTTCAGGTGGTTTTCCAGCCACTCGACGGATTCGGCGTCAAGGTGGTTGGTCGGTTCGTCGAGCAGCAGGATGTCCGGCTTCTGGATCAGCAGGCGGGTCAGCGCGATGCGGCGCTTTTCACCGCCCGACAGGTTGTCCACCGCCCAGTCGCCCGGCGGGCAGCGCAGCGCTTCCATCGCGATTTCCAGCTGGTTGTCGAGTGTCCAGCCGTCCACCGCGTCGATCTTTTCCTGCAGGGTGCCCATTTCCTCCATCAGGGCGTCGAAGTCCGCGTCTTCCGGCGGATCGGCCATGATGTTCGAAATCTCGTTGAAGCGATCGACCAGGTCGGCTGTGGCGCGCGCGCCGTCCTTGACGTTTTCCAGCACGGTCTTGCTGGTGTCCAGTTCGGGCTCCTGTTCCAGATAGCCGACAGTGATGTTCTCACCCGGCCAGGCTTCGCCCGTGAAATCGGTGTCGATGCCGGCCATGATCTTGATCAGGGTGGACTTGCCGACGCCGTTCGGGCCGACGATGCCGATCTTGGCACCCTGGTAGAACTGCAGGTTGATGTTGTTCAGCACCGGCTTGGGCGCGCCGGGGAAGGTCTTGGTCATGCCCTTCATGACATAGGCGTATTGGGCGGCCATGGGTTCCTCTGGAAAAAATGCGAATGGCAAGGCGGGTTTGCCGCGCCCTCTACAGGTCAGGGGCGGGCGGAGCAAGCTTGGCGGATCGGGGTTGGGCACGAGATGGGATGTCTGCCGGGATTGGCAAGGGGCGGCCAGAACGATAGCAAGCGCGCCATGACCAAGCTCAAGACCATGCTCGCCCTTTCCGCCGCCCTGCTGGCGACCACTGCCCAGGCCAATGCGCCCGCCGAATCCGTCGCCTGGACGATCACGGCTGACTTGACCACCGAAGTCGGCGCGCGCCTTGCCGGGACCGACCGCGAAGCCGCGGCGCGGGACTGGGCGGTCGCCCGGCTCAAGGCGCTGGGGCTGGCCAATGTGCGGGTCGAACCCTTCACCATTCCGGGGTGGGTGCGCGGGGCCGAAGCCGCGCGACTGACCGCACCCTATCCGCACCAGCTGGCGATCACCGCGCTGGGCAACAGCGCCCCGACCCCGGCAGGCGGCCTGACCGCGCCGCTGGTCTATTTCCCCACGCTCGATGCCTTGCGCGCGGCGCCGGATGGTTCGCTGAAAGGCAAGGTCGCGTTCATCGATCATGCCATGCAGGCCACGCAGGATGGTTCGTCCTATGGCCCATACGGTCAGGTCCGCCGCGCCGGACCGGCACTCGCTGCCAGCAAGGGCGCAGCAGGCGTGGTGATCCGCTCGATCGGCACGGACCGGCATCGCAATCCGCACACCGGCGGCACCGGCTGGACGGCCGGCGTCACGGCCGTTCCGGCGGGCGCGGTGTCCAATCCCGATGCCGATCTGATCGCCCGGATTGCCCGCACCGGCAAGCCGATGCAGGTCAATCTGGTGCTGGAGGGCAAGCCGGTCGGACCGCTTCCTTCCGGCAACGTGATCGCGGAGCTGCCGGGCCGCGATCCCGCGCTGCCGCCGATCCTGGTGGCCTGCCATCTCGACAGCTGGGACCTGGGGACCGGCGCGTTCGACGATGCGGCAGGCTGTGGGATCATCACGGACGCGGCACTGCGCGCGCAGGCGGGTGGCAAGCCGCTGCGGACGATCCGTGTGCTGTGGGCCGGGGCCGAGGAAGTGGGCATTTTCGGCGGGCAAGCCTATGGCGAAGCCCACGCAAAAGAACCGCACGCACTGGCGATGGAAAGCGATTTCGGTGCAGACCGGGTCTGGCGGGTCCAGTTCAACTTCGCCCCAGCCAACGCTCCCCTGGCTGACCGCATCGCCGCCGCGCTGGCGCCACTGGGCATCCACCGCGGCACCGAAAAGGCCACCGGCGGCGCCGACGTGACCGCAATCATCGCCAAGCAGAAGCTGGCCGTGGTCGATCTCGACCAGGACGGCACCCGCTATTTCGACCTGCACCACACGCCTGACGACACGCTCGACAAGATCGATCCAGCGCAACTGGAACAGAACGTTCAGGCCTGGACCACCGTGCTGAAGATCGTCGCCAACGAGGCGGGGCCGCTTAGCGGAAACTGACGGAAAACGTGGTCGGGGAGACAGGATTCGAACCTGCGACCCTCTGCTCCCAAAGCAGATGCGCTACCAGGCTGCGCTACTCCCCGACCCTGGTTTCCGGTCTGGCATTGGCCAGACCGGTTAATGGTGGTGGGCCCGGCAGGATTCGAACCCGCGACCTAGCCGTTATGAGCGGCCAGCTCTAACCGCTGAGCTACAGGCCCATACCCGCCACCAGAAGCGGCGCGTTAGCTTGGCCGTGCGGTTGTGGCAAGCTCGACCGACCGCATGATGTCTTTCACGTTGCTGGGCTGAACGCCGCGCTGGCGCAAATAGGCGAATACGCTGCGCCACCAGTCGTACAGGGCATCAAGGTCGTCCTCGGTCTTCACATAAGGGGTGAAGCCGGGGGCCAGCGACGGGCTGTGGAAGCTGAACACGAGGATGGGCAGGCTTTCATCAATGGCAATATCGATCCCGCGAATCGCTTCTTCCAGCGTCACGCCCTCGGGAGTCAGCGGAATGCGCTCCAGCATCCCGATCCGGGCGAGTGCACCACGCAGGCGCGGAGTGCGCCACAGCTTTGGGTAAAGCCAGGGGCCGAGTTGTCGCAGAATGCCCCAGTAGACCGAGGTCAGCGGCAGCTCCATCAATCCGTTGCTGCGATCGAGCCAATAGGGGGTGACGGGGTGATCCCGGTAGTTGGGACCGCCGGCGGCGCTGTAGTCGAATCGGGCACGAACCGAGGTGTCGATCGCCATGCCGTGTTCGGACAGGATCTCGGCGGTATGCGGCCCGGTGCCATAGCGTCCGGCCCGATAGATCAGCGGCGTCGCGCCAAAGTTCTGTTCGATTGCGGCGTGGAGCCGATGAAACTTCTCGCGCTCCAGTGCGTGCGGCAGATTGCCCGCGAAACTGTTGAACTGGTTCACTTCCTCGTCGTGCGGAGGGCTGACCCAGGGGTGCAATTGCACACCCACTTCGGCGCGCGCGGCTGCGATTGCCGGTTTCAGGATCTCTGCGGCGAGGGGGGACGTCGCGATCGGATAGTCGATGAGGTAGATCGGGCAGACGCCCTGCGCCTCGGAAAACTCCTGGAATTTTGCCAGGCGGGCAATGGAATGCAGGGTGTGTCCGGATTTGCTGATGGGTCTGGTCCAATCGAACTCCTCTTCGGTGTCGACTGTCAGGATGAAGCGCTGCCCCGCTTCCGGTGCGAACCGCACAGGGTCTGTCCTGACCGGCGTGTCCGGGATCCGCAATTGCACCAAGTTGTTCTGCCCCTGTATTTTTCGACAGGTCAGCCTGCCATTGTGCCTGCCTCGCTATCGCTATGATCCTGCAGTGCCGGGGTCAACCCCGGCAGTTCCAGCCGCAGCCGATCCTTGTGCCGCTCCAGCTTGCCGCCCGCGGCACTGGCTTCGGCACGAACGAGCCGCAGCGCAAAGCCGACGCCGAAAACCCCCGCCGCGACGACCTGGGGCACGCTGCCGGTGGCGGCCGTGAACAGGCCGGCATCATCCTTTGCCGCCAGCGCGGCCGGCAAGGCCACGGTTAGGCGAATGGCATCGCCCTTGCGGCGCAGGCGCAGCTTGAGCCGCTCGCCGGGCGCCGCCGTGCCGCCCAGGGTGGCCAGCAGGCGCCATACGATCCGTTCCACCTCAATCCGGGCAAGCGGCAGGAGCAGGCCATCGTCCTCGATCCGCAAGTCGAACCCGCTGCCGCGCGAGCGCGTGTGGGCATCGAGCTGGGCGACGGTTCCTGCCACGATCTGGTCTAGCGGGGTTTCACCGCCTTCCAGTTCCAGAACCTTGCTGTCCAGCCGGGCCAGCCGCTCCAGTTCCTCGAACGCGGCCAGCATGCGCGCGGCATCGCCTGCGATTCCGGCTGCGAGGGCCCGGTATTCATGCGGGGTCGGGCCAAACAGCTGCTGCTGGATCACCTCCGCAAAGCCCTGAATGGCATTTACCGGTGTGCGCAATTCGTGCAGCGCCTGGCGGAGGCGTTCGGCCTCGGTATCGCGCGACGGGGCGAGCGTGCCGGCAGCTGCTGCGGCTGGGCGTCGCATGCGCCCACGGTAGCCGCCGAACCGCCCACTGAGCGGATCGAAGGCTGGAACCGCATCCACCTGCCAATCACCGGCAATCGCGGGGGCACCGGTGATGTGCAGCCGCGCGCCAGAGAGCGGCTGGAGGCGGCGCATGGCCTGCAGCATGTCGGCCCCGCAGGTTGCCGGGCTTTCTGATGCGCGCGAGCCCAGCAACAGCCCGACTGCCATCGGGGCCACGCCGGGATCGCTCCACACCACGCGGCCACTGGCATCAGTGGCAAAATCGAACGCGCGCGCCTCGGCCGGGAAGGCGGCGGCCAGATCCTCGCCCAGCGGTAGTCGCGGCGAATCCGCGGGAACGCTGCCTTCGATCACCTGCTTTGAGCGGCGATAGGCTTCGATCTTGCGCACCAGCGCGCCAATCCCGTCGAGCGGCGGCTTCGCAGGCTCGGGAGGCAGGACATCTGCCTCGGCCACGGATGGGGCGGCAGGAGCCAGTGGCATGTCCGCTGTGCCTTGCGTCGGCGGCAGGGCGCGATCGCCAATGCCCAGCCGCGCCAGCAATGCCTCGACCCTTGCCCCCAGATCGCGGCGCTGGCGGATATGTCCCCGCGCTCCCAGCGGCAGTGCCGGGATCAGATCCAGCCATTGTTCTTCCGCAAGCTGCGCATTGGCCAGCGCGCTGGCGGCCTGGGCCGGGTCGGCGCTGGCCAGCGCTGCCACCAGTCGGGTCGAGCGCAGGCGCAGGCCGGTCTCCCGAATGATCGCGCTCCGGCTTTCAGTGGGGATCGCGCGGACGAGATCGGCCAGCCGGTCATACGCGGCATCGACCTGCGATCCGGTGGCATCGGGTGGCAAGGTTCCCAGCAGATCGAGCAGTTGCCTGAACTGGATGCGCGACGTCACCGGTCCGTCGGCGCGGCTGCGCAGTACGGTGGCCAGGCGGTCGTCGAAATGCATCGCGGCTCCGGTCGTTCAGAGGTTCTGGCGCGGAAGCGCACAGCGGGACAGACGATGGCATACCAGAGCAGCCGGATTGCGGAAGCGCGCGCAGGTGATGCGTTGCAAAGTGGGACAATTGCGATATGAAACAATAAAATTATCTGGCCTTGGTATGGATAGCTGTGAATATTGCCCTTGAGGGGCATTGTGCATCCTGTTCGGGCACGAAAGAGTGGGGCTGATGGCAAATCTCGATTCAATCGACCGGCGACTGCTGGCCGAACTTCAGGACGAAGGGCGGGTCACCAACGTTGAGCTGGCAAACCGCGTCGGCCTGACCGCGCCCCCGTGCCTGCGGCGGGTCCGCGCGCTGGAGGAATCGGGCGTGATCCGCGGCTATCATGCCGATCTGGACGCCTCGAAACTGGGCTTTGCGATCACGGTGTTCGCGATGGTCAGCCTGAAAAGCCAGGCCGAGGAATCGCTGCGGCAGTTCGAGGACCACATGAAGGGCCTGCCCGAAGTCCGCGAATGCCACATGCTGAACGGCGAGATCGACTTCATTCTGAAGATCGTCAGCAAGGACCTGCAGAGCTTTCAGGAATTCCTGACCAGCAAGCTGACCCCGGCGCCAAACGTGGCAAGCGTGAAGACTTCGCTGACCATCCGTACAGCGAAGCAGTTGCCGGGTGTGCCGCTGGAGTAGAACTGGCCGGAGCAGAAATCGCCGAGCTTGGGGGGGAACGGTTACTCGCGTTCGCCCCAAACGGCTCCTGCGCAGTAGCTTCCCCGGTTAAGCCATTTTCCGCCTGCATCAAGGCAGGCATCGCGATCGACCTCGCCGCGTAACCACCAACCTGCCGAAAGCCCCACCGCCGCAGCAATTGCGGCAGTCAGGGCAGTATGGCGACGGTGCATGCGATCAGGACTGGCGTTTGGCCAGCCATTCCTCCAGCCACTTGATCGTATAGTCGCCGTGGATGAAGTCCGGCTCGTTCATCAGGGCCTGGTGCAGCGGGATCGAGGTTTTCACGCCGCCGATCACCATTTCTTCCAGTGCGCGCTTCAGGCGCATGATGCAGCCTTCGCGGCTGCGCCCCGATACGATCAGCTTGGCGATCATCGAGTCATAATACGGCGGGATCTTGTAGCCCGCGTAGAGGCCGGAATCGACCCGCACGTGCATGCCGCCCGCCGCGTGATAGTTGTTCACCAGCCCCGGTGAGGGCGCGAACGTCCACGGGTCTTCCGCGTTGATGCGGCATTCGATCGCGTGGCCGTGGAACTCAATGTCTTCCTGCGCGACCGACAGCGGCTTGCCATCGGCGATGCGGATCTGTTCGCGCACCAGGTCCACCCCGGTGATCGCTTCAGTCACCGGATGCTCCACCTGCAGGCGGGTGTTCATTTCGATGAAGTAGAACTCGCCGTTTTCCCACAGGAACTCGATCGTCCCGGCGCCGCGATAGCCCATGTCGGCCATGGCCTTGGCAACGATTCCGCCCATGCGGTCGCGCTCTTCGGGGCTGATGACCGGCGAGGGGGCTTCTTCCAGCACCTTCTGGTGGCGGCGCTGCAGCGAGCAGTCGCGCTCACCCAGATGGATGGCGTTGCCGTTGCCGTCGCCAAACACCTGGAATTCGATGTGGCGCGGGTTGCCGAGATACTTTTCCAGGTAAACCGTGGCGTCGCCGAACGCGGCCTTCGCCTCGCTCCCGGCCTGCTGCATCAGGGTTTCCAGCTCGTCCGGGCCGTTGCACACCTTCATGCCGCGCCCGCCGCCGCCAGAGGCCGCCTTGATGATCACCGGATAGCCGATTTCCGCCGCGATCTTCGCCGCTTCAACCGGATCGCTGATCGCGCCGTCGCTGCCGGGCACCAGCGGCAGACCCAGTGCGCCGGCGGTGCGCTTGGCCTCCACCTTGTCGCCCATCGTGCGGATGTGTTCGGGCTTCGGCCCGACCCAGGTGATCCCGTGCGCCTCGACGATTTCGGCGAACTGCGCGTTTTCGGACAGGAAGCCATAGCCGGGGTGGATCGCGTCGGCGTGCGCGATTTCCGCCGCCGAAATGATCGCCGCCACGTTCAGGTAGCTGTCCTTCGCCGCCGGCGGGCCGATGCAGACCGCATGGTCGGCCAGCCGCACATGCATCGCATCGGCATCGGCGGTCGAGTGGACCGCGACCGTTTCGATGCCCATTTCGCGCGCCGCGCGGTGGATGCGCAAAGCAATCTCGCCGCGATTGGCGATGAGGAGCCGGGTGATCGCCATGGGGTGTTCGCCTTTACGCGACGACGACCAGCGGCTGGTCGAATTCGACCGGCTGCGCGTTGTCGACCAGGATCGCGGTGACGGTGCCCGCGCTTGTCGCGGTGATCGGGTTCATCACCTTCATCGCCTCGATGATGACCAGCGTGTCGCCCGCCTTCACCGTCTGGCCAACGCTCACGAACGGCGCGGCGCCGGGTTCGGGCGAGAGATAGACCGTGCCGACCATCGGCGACTTCACCGCATTGGCATCGACCGCCGGGGCTGCAGCCGGGGCCGGCGCTGCCGCAGCCGGTGCGGGCGCGGCAGCCACGGGGGCCGGGGCCGGCGCGGCAACCGCATGGACGGTCGGTGCGGCAGCCAGCTGGCGCGCCACCTTGATCTTGCGATCCCCGTCCTCGACCTCGATCTCGCTCAGGCCGGTTTCGGCCAGCAGTTCGGCCAGTTCGCGAACCAGCTTGCTGTCGATGTTCATGCCGCCGTTTCGGCCAGCGCCCTTTGCGTCGCTCATGCGATCCTCATGGTTGTTACTCAACCCCGCCTATGCGCGGGGAGGCGGGCAGAGGCAAGGGGCGAGTTGGCGGTTTTACCCCGTCTGCCGCAGCGTCACAGGCGCGTGGCGGCGTCCAGCGCGACGAGATAGCTGTCTGCCCCGAATCCACAGACCGTGCCCCTGGCAGCCATGCCGACAAAGCTCTTGTGGCGGAATTCCTCGCGCAGGTGCGGGTTGGAAAGGTGCACCTCGATCACCGGCACCTTGATGCTGCGGATCGCGTCATGCAGGGCCACGCTGGTGTGGGTATAGGCGCCCGCGTTCAGCAGCACGCAGTGCGCGCCCGCAGCCTGGGCCGCGTGCAGCCAGTCGACCAGTTCGCCTTCATGGTTGGACTGGCGGGCATCGACCGCAAATCCGCGCTCGGCCGCGGCGGCAGACAGGCGCGCCATGATGTCGGCCAGCGTTTCGCGGCCATAAACTTCCGGTTCGCGCGTGCCGAGCAGGTTGAGGTTCGGGCCGTTGAGCACGAAAATGGTCTTGTCCGCCACGGATTGCCCCCGTCAGTCTGGCTGTTGCTGTGTCGCTGACCCACTCCATAGCCCGCTGGGCCGTGGGGGCAAGCCGGGAGGCGTCATTCGGCGGGGGCGGGGTCCTCGTCCGGGGCGGTATCGTCCGGTTCGACTTCGTTGATGACCGTTTCGGTCGGCGTTTCGGCTGCCGAATGCTTGGCCGCGGCTTCGGCGCGCTTGGCGGCCTGTTCGGCGCGGTCGGCGGCGGCATTGGCGGTGGCAATGGCCTCGGCCAGCTTTTCGTCGCGGTTGGAGCAACCGGCGAGCAGCAGGGCCGCGGCCACGGGGGCGGCGAGGGCGAGGGCGGTGCGACGACTGTTCTTGTTCTGGTTCATGTTCAACTCCACGGGCCGTGGTTTACCTTCAAAACCTTACCCGAAGCTGACCGGACGCATCGTGCGCCGCGCCGCCTGCCGGGCCGGCCCTACTTGTCGCTGCCGGAAATCTTGCCCCACTGCCGCGCGGCGGTGTAACCCAGATAGCCGGTGCCGAACAACGCATAGAGCGGCTCCGGCAGGCCAGAGAGATAGGCGTTCATCCCCGCCGCGATCGCCTGGGCCGAATCCGGCCGGAACGCGGCGATCAGCCCCATCGGCAGTGCCCACAGCAGCAGGGCGTAGATCACGTAGAGAAAGCTTGGCCGGGCGCGGCTGGTCCACGGGTCGGCGGAATTGGCCTCGGCGATGATGGCCGACAGGCGCGACTGGATTTCGGCCAGTTCCTGCGACCCCTGCAATTGCAGCAGTTCCAGCTTCGCCTTGTCGCGGGCGGCCTTGTCGGGGATCACCTTGTCGATGATCGAGGCGATCGGGCCGATCAGGGCTTCGAGGATTGCCATGCCTTTACTCCATTTGGTTGATAAAACACATCCGTAATAACCAATTTGGCACTTGTAGGAAAAATGGCGTGAGGGCAGTGGCGCCGGACGGCCAAGTGTGGAACGGTAGAGCGGGACATAACGGCACACAGCAGGGGCTTGAGGATGCAGCACATCAAGGTGACAGTGGCGAACGGGGTGCGCACGGTGACGCTGGCGCGGCCCGACGTGCTCAACGCGATCAACGCGGACATGCACGATGAACTGGAGGCGGCTTTCAACGCCTATGCCGCCGCGCCGGACGAGCACGTCTGCGTCATCACGGGCCAGGGCCGGGGCTTTTGCGCCGGGTCCGACCTCAAGGCCGTCGCGCAGGATGGGCACCGCGACTATCCGGCCCACGGCTATGCCGGGCTGATCGAACGGTTCGATTGCCCCAAGCCGTTCATCGCCGCCGTCAACGGCCTGGCGCTGGGCGGCGGGTTCGAACTGGCGCTGGCCTGCGACATCGTGATCGCGGCGGAAAGCGCCAGCTTCGGACTGCCCGAACCGCTGGTTGGCGCGATCGCGCTGGGCGGCGGGCTGCACCGGCTGGCTCGGCAGGTGCCGCTCAAGCAGGCGATGGGAATGATCCTCGCGGCGCGGCGGGTCGGCGCGGCTGAGGGCTTGCGGATGGGCTTCGTGACCGAAGTCGTCCCCGACGCGGAACTGGCGGACTGCACCGCGCGCTGGTGTGCCGACATCCTGCGCGCCTCGCCGATGTCGGTGCGCACGTCCAAGGCCGTGGTCCTGCGCGGGCTGGCCGAAAGCGACGTCGAAGCCGCGATGCGGGCGCAGCCGGGCTGGGCCGAATTCCAGGCATGGCGCACCAGCGAGGACGCCAGCGAAGGGCCGCGGGCCTTTGCTGAAAAGCGCGCGCCCCGCTGGACCGGGCGCTGAGCGCAGCGGGGATCGGGCGGCGCGGAATCTGATGATAGCCGCCGATCCCCGGTTGCTTCTGCCCGCGACTTGGGCATAGCGCGGCCATGCCCGTCCAGAAGCTCGATTTCGTGGACCGCATGCGCGGTCTGGCCATCCTCGCGGTGATTGCCGTGCATTACGCGCAGATGTTCGCCAGCCCGACGCTTAAGATCATCGGCGCGACTGGGCAAGTCGGCGTGCAGCTGTTCTTCGTCGCCTCGGCCTTCACGCTGTGCCTTTCGGCCGATCAGCGCGCGGGTGAGGCGCACGGGGTGCGCAATTTCTACATCCGCCGCTATTTCCGCATCGCGCCGCTCTATTACCTCGGCATCGTCGCCTATGCGGCGCTCTACATCAGCGCGGGCAAGGGCAGCAGCTATACCGCCGGGAACATCCTGGCGAACGTGTTCTTCGTGCACGGGGTGATCCCGTCGGCCAACAACTCGATCGTGCCGGGCGGCTGGACGATCGGGGCGGAAATGCTGTTCTACCTGATCTTCCCGGCGCTCTACTGGGCGGTGGAGCGCAGCTGGCGGCGCTTCGGCGGCGCGGCGCTGGCGGCCTGGCTGGGCCTTGCGCTGCTCGTCGCGCTGGGCTGGCACTTTGGCTACCGGCTGGAAACGGGCCGGTGGATCGCCAACAACCAGTTCCCCTACACGGTGTTCATCGCCCAGTTCTCGGTATTCATGATCGGCATCGTCTATTACCTCGCGGCGTGGCGGGGCGATATGCTTGCCCCCCACCGGCTCCGCGACGGGCTGCTGGCCGCTGCGGGCTTCGGCCTGTGCAGCTGGGTGATCGTGGCCGATGTTCACCCGCTCTACGGCGTGCTGCCGACTTTCGCCGGGATTGCCTCGGTGTTCCTCGCCAACTGGCTGCGCGGACAGAGCGCAGCGGGCGCCAGCGGCGGCGGCTGGCTGGTCGGCATCGGCAAGGTCAGCTTCAGCCTCTATGTGCTGCACTTCATGCTGGTGTGGCAGCCATCGGCTTGGGTGATCCACTGGTTCGAAGGCGATGTGCTGGCCGAATGGCTGATCGCGCTGCCGTTGTTCGTGATCGATGTGGTGCTGCTCTACTGGGCCGGGCGAATCACGCTGCGGTATATCGAAACGCCCGCCAACAACCTGGCCCGCGCGCTGATCCGCCGGCTCGACAAACCCAAGGAAATCCCCGCGTCTTGAGCGGTGTCGGAAAAATGAAGTTCCCCTCTTGTTCTCATGGAACAAACGCGATACAAACGCGTCAGTTGACCTTCCTGGTCAGCGGGTTAGGCAAGGGGACGTTCAATGGCTGCACAGCTCAAGCTCATTCAGGAAGGCAAGGATAGCATGGACCGTCAAAAGGCGCTCGAAGCCGCGCTGGCGCAGATTGACCGCGCATTCGGCAAGGGCAGCGCGATGAAGCTCGGCTCGAAGGAAGCGATGCAGGTGGAAGCGATTTCCACCGGGTCGCTGGGGCTGGACATCGCGCTGGGCGTGGGCGGCCTGCCGCGTGGCCGCGTGATCGAAGTCTACGGTCCGGAAAGCTCGGGCAAGACCACGCTGGCGCTGCACGTCATTGCCGAAGCGCAGAAGACCGGCGGTACCGCCGCCTTCATCGACGCGGAACACGCGCTCGATCCGGTCTATGCCAAGAAGCTGGGCGTCAACATCGATGAACTGATCGTCTCGCAGCCCGATACGGGGGAGCAGGCGCTGGAAATCACCGACACGCTGGTCCGTTCCAACGCGATCGACGTGCTGGTGGTGGACTCGGTCGCCGCGCTGGTTCCCCGTGCTGAAATCGAAGGCGAAATGGGTGACAGCCACGTCGGCCTCCAGGCCCGCCTGATGAGCCAGAGCCTGCGCAAGCTGACCGGTTCGATCAGCCGTTCGCGCTGCATGGTGATCTTCATCAACCAGCTGCGCATGAAGATCGGCGTGATGTACGGCAACCCGGAAACCACCACCGGCGGCAACGCGCTGAAGTTCTATGCCTCGGTCCGCCTCGACATCCGCCGCACCGGCCAGATCAAGGACCGCGACGAGATCGTCGGCAACGCCACCCGCGTGAAGGTCGTCAAGAACAAGGTCGCGCCGCCGTTCAAGCAGGTCGAATTCGACATCATGTATGGCGAAGGCATTTCCAAGATCGGGGAAATCCTCGACCTGGGGGTGAAGGCCGGGATCGCCGAAAAGTCCGGCGCATGGTTCAGCTATGACAGCATCCGCATCGGCCAGGGCCGTGAGAATGCGAAGAACTTCCTGCGCGAAAACCCCGAGATTTGCGACCGGCTGGAGGCTGCGATCCGCGGCCAGACCGAAGGTCTTGCCGTGGAAATGATGGCGGGTCCGGACGCGGACGACGACATCTGATCCACGAAGAATTCCGCAACGGCAGCCGCCCGCTGCCGCAGCGGGGTTGAAGGGAAGCGGCTCCCCCCGTCCCCCAAGCCCAGGGGGAACGCTTCTCCGAACCAGGACCGGCGCAGCACCACCCCACGGTGCTGCGCCGGTTTTTGTTGGCTGTGGGGTTGGCCCCAAAGGCCACTGGCCCTGCTGTGCCAACCCCGTTAGCTTGCGGCAAAACCACTCCGGGAGAATCCAAATGTCGCTGATCGTCCACCACCTCAACAACAGCCGTTCGCAGCGGATCCTCTGGCTGCTGGAGGAACTGGATCTGCCGTATGAACTGCGCGCGTATCAGCGCGATGCGGTGACCAACCTGGCCCCGCCGGAACTCAAGGCGATCCACCCGCTTGGCAAGTCGCCGCTGCTGGAGGCGGATGGGCATGTGATCCAGGAATCCGGCGCGATCGTGCAGTACCTGATCGACACCCACGGGCAGGGCCGGTTCCAGCCATCGGCGGCCGATGCCTTGCGCCATTTGCAGTTCATGCACTTTGCCGAAGGCTCGGCCATGACCCCGATCCTGCTGCAACTCTACACCTCGCGCCTCGGCGATGCCGCCGCGCCGCTCGCGCCGCGCATTACCGAACAGCTCGCCAGCCACTTCGCCTATCTGGAAGGCGAACTGCGCCCCAGTGGGCACTTCGTCGGCGATGACTGGACCGGCGCGGACGTGATGCTCAGCTTCCCGGCGGAGATCGCGGTGATGCAGGGGGCAGGGGAGCAATTCCCCAAGCTGGCCGCGTTCGTCGCCGCCGCCCATGCGCGCCCGGCCTGGCAGCGCGCGCGGGAAAAGGGCGGGGCCTATTACGGGTATTGAGCCGATGCGCCCCGCGATCCAGCTGGTTGGTCTGCCCAGCGACAGCAACTCCTCGTTCGAACGCGGTCCGGCGCAGGCCCCGGCAGCCATCCGCGCGGCGTTGTGGTCGGACCGGGGCAACCTCTCCTGCGAAAACGGCATGGAGGTTGGGCTCGACTTCGAACTGGCCGATTTCGGTGACCTGCCGCTGCGGGAAACTGCCGAAGACGATGCGCTGATCCGCGCTGCCATCGGGGATGTGCTGGCGGCGGGGGCCGTGCCGCTGGCACTGGGGGGCGATCACGCGATGACCCACCCGGTTGTGCAGGCGGTCCATGCGCGGCACGGGCCGCTCACCATCCTGCATTTTGATGCGCACCCCGATCTCTATGCCGATTTCGAAGGCAACCCGCGCAGCCACGCGTCGCCCTTTGCGCGGATCATGGAGAGCGGCCTCGCGCGGCGGCTGGTGCAGGTTGGCATCCGCACGCTCAACCGTCACTGCCGCGAACAGGCCGAACGCTATGGGGTGGAGATCGTGCCCTTGGCGGAGTTCACCCCTGCTGCCGTGCCGGTGCTGGACGGCCCGCTCTACATCAGCATTGACCTCGACGGGATCGATCCGTCCGAGGCGCCGGGCGTTTCGCACCCGGAACCCGGCGGGCTGACCACGCGCGAAGTGCTGGCCGTGCTGCGCCGTCAGACCGCGCCGGTGGTTGGCGCGGACATCGTCGAGTTGAACCCGCGCTTTGACCAGAACGAGCGCACCGCCATCCTCGCGGCCAAGCTGGTCCGCGAGGTGGCGGCACTGATCGCGCGCAACCGCGTTTAACCCTCCTTGTCAGCCGCCTTGGGCTTCACCGGGGCGGGCACGACCGGCTTGGCAGGCTCGGCCTTCGCGCCGACCAGCCCTTCCAGCGAGCCGCCGTCCAGCCCCAGTTCCTTCATCAGTCCGTCGATGATCGGCGCCTGCGCGCGATAGGAGAGCGCGGCGGAGAGCGCGTCGCTGGCGAGATTGCCGTTGCCCGCCGCCACCGGTGCGCCATCGGCCCCGGTGCCGCGCGTCAGGCCATCGACCTGCACGATCTTGATCGAATCGATCGCTTCCAGCGGCCTGGCGGATTCGCGCACCAGATCGGGCAGCACTTTGAGCAGCGCCAGCTTGGTCTGGAGCGAGACCTGATCGGACGAGAGCAGGTTGGCCGCCTCGTTGATCGCGCGCTGCCCGGCCGCTTCCACTTCGAAGCGCACGCGGCTGGCCTCGGCGCGCAGCTTTTCGGCTTCGGCCTGACCCTCCGCCTCCATTCGCACCGCTTCGGCGCGGTTGGTCGCGGCTTCCTTTTCGGCTTGCGCCTCCACCTTCACGCGGATCGCGTCGCGCTCGGCCACCTTGGCCGCCTCGATCAGTTCGATCCGCTTTTGCCGCTCGGCAATTTCGGTTTCACGCGCGGTCGCCACCTGTTCCTCGGCGGCGGCGGACTTGGCGCGGGCCTCGTCGGCTTCGGCCTTGGCCTGGCTTTCCTCGCGGCTCTTGTTCTGGACCGCGATCTGCTGTTCCTGCCGGGCGATTTCGAGCGCCTGTTCCTGCGCGATCCGCGCTTCCTGCACGGCGCGGTCGGCTTCGATCTGCTGGCTGTCGATCACCTGCTTGGCGGCGATCCGCGCTTCTTCTGCTTCCTGATTGCGCTTGGCCTGTTCGCGCGCCACCTCGGCGGCCTGCGCGGCGCGGCGCATCTCGATCTCGCGTTCCTGTTCCAGCCGTGCGAACTCGGCGTCGCGGGCGATCTGGAACGATTGCTGCGAGGCTTGCAGGTTCTTTTGCTCGATCTGGACGCGGGTGTCCTGCTCGATGTCGTTGCGGGCCTTCTTGCGCAGTTCGATCTGCTCGGTCAGCTTGGTCAGACCCTCGGCATCGAACGCGTTGTTGGCGTTGAAATGCTCGATCGAGGTCTGGTCCAGCCCGGTCAGCGAGACCGATTCCAGCTCCAGCCCGTTCATCGCCAGGTCGTTGGAGGAAACCTGCTGCACTTTCTGGACGAAGTCGGCGCGCTGTTCGTGCAGCTGGTTCATCGTCATCCCCGCCGCGACCGAGCGCAGCGCGTCGACGAACTTGCCCTCGACCAGGTCCTTCAGCGCTTCGGGGTTCATCGTGCGCATCCCCAGCGTCTGCGCCGCCATCGCGATGGCGCCGGCATCGGGGCGCACGCGGACATAGAATTCGGCCTTCACGTCGATCCGCAGCCGGTCCAGCGTGATCAGCGCGTCGGTGTTCTTGCGCTCCACCGCCAGCCGCACGGTGTTCATGTTCACCGGCATCGTTTCATGCAGCACCGGCAGCACCAGCGCGCCGCCATTGATCACCACGCGTTCGCCGCCAAACCCGGTGCGGACAAAGCCGACCTCCTTGGTCGCGCGGCGATAGAGCCGGGTCAGCGTGACGGCGATGATCAGCAGGACTGCCAGCCCCGTGCCCGCGTAGATGCCGATGGTGGTCAGCTGGTTCATGGTTCCTCCAACTCCCTATGGGTCGAGCCGGATCGGGCCTTGCCCGTCCAGCGCGTAAAAGATTTCGCCCTCGCGCCGCACCAGCAGCACCTGGGTGCCTTCGGCCAGCGTCTCGCCGTCGTGGTGCGGTTCGACCATGACGTTGTGCTGTTGTCCGTGCAGGTCATGCACCACGGCGCGGGCTGGATTGCCGCGCGCGGCCGTGCCGACCGCGATCGTGCCGCGCCGTCCGACCAGCGCATCGACCAGCACGGCGGTGGTTTCGTCATGCGGCCAGACCAGCCCCAGTAGGCGGGTGACCGCGCTGTTGGCGGGCAGGGCGGCCAGCAGCGCCGCGCCGGTTGCCGGGGCAGCCCCGAACGGGGTGCCAAAGATCCCCGCAACCAGGCCTTGCAGCGACAGCCCCAGCAAGGCGAAACAGGCCAGCAGGCACGATAGCCAGACGATCAACGGCACCCGGCCGATGCCCAGCAGGCTGGCCAGCCCGCCGCCCACGTCGGCGTGACCATCGGGCGCGTCGCCGCCGGCATCCACGTCGCCATGCCCCAGCAGGTGGCCCAGCCCGACCAGCTGGACCAGCGCCAGCAGGCCCAGCAGCGCCAGCGCGACGGCAAACGGCGTATTTTCCGGTGCGAGCAGATCGCCCACCTTGGCCCCCTTCAATTCAAACGCAAATCCTGTCAGCCCCGGTGCAAAACGCAAGCGAATTAGGTATTTGACCGGATGGTCTTGCGGTGTGCCAGAGCATTGCTTGCCAAGCGGCGCAGCGGGGCATAGCCTGCCGGCCATGACGAACATCACCGATTGGCAGGCGCAAGTGGGGCGCACTTGGGCGGACAACTACCAGTTGACCGACCGCTCGTTTGCGGGGCTGACCGAGCGGCTGCTGCAGCGCGTGACCGAACGGGTGGGCGATGCCGTGCTGGATATCGGCTGCGGGGCGGGTGAACTGGCGCTGGCGATTGCCCGCAACCGGCCGGGCGCGCGGGTGGTGGGCGTCGACGTGTCGAGCGACCTGATCGATGCCGCGCGCCGCCGCGGAGCGCAGCTTGGCAATGCCGAGTTTGTGCTGGCCGATGCCGCGACCTGGCGGGAGCCCGGGTTTGCGCCCGATCTGCTGGTATCGCGCCACGGGGTGATGTTCTTCGACGATCCGGTCGCCGCCTTTGCCAATCTGCACGATAGCGCCAGTGCCGACGCCGAACTGGTGTTCAGCTGTTTCCGCAACGCGTCGGAAAATCCGTGGGCGGCGGGCATGGCCAGAGTGCTGGAACTGCCGCCAGCCGGGGGATCGACCGCGCCGGGGCCGTTCGCCTTTGCCGATCCGCAGCACGTGGAGGATATTCTTTCCGCCGCCGGGTGGCAGGGCATCGCGTTCGAGCCGGTGGACTTTGCCTATGTCGCGGGCGTGGGGGATGATCCGGTGGCCGATGCGCTGGCGTTCTTCCGCCGGATCGGCCCCGCCGCGCCGGCCCTGCGCGCGCTTGACGGTGCGGCGCGCGATGCGGCCGAGGCGCGGCTGGCCGAATGGCTGGAAGGGCATCGCAGCGGTAACCTGATCGCGTTCGGCGCCGCGGCATGGATCGTGACCGCCTGCCACGATTGAACCGGGGCGTGGCGGGCGTTTAACCTGAACCTCCGATTACCGAAATCGCGCCTTCGCGCTTGCCGGTGCGGCGCGGCTGCCTTAGTGGCGGTGCGCTATGACTTCGACGAACGAAATCCGCCGCTCCTTCCTCGAATACTTTGGCTCGAACGGGCACGAAGTGGTGCAGTCCGCGCCGCTGGTTCCCTATAACGACCCGACGCTGATGTTCACCAACGCCGGGATGGTGCCGTTCAAGAACGTGTTCACCGGCCTGGAAACCCGCGCCACGCCGCGCGCGACCTCCTCGCAGAAGTGCGTGCGGGCCGGGGGCAAGCACAACGACCTCGACAACGTCGGCTACACCGCGCGGCACCACACGTTCTTCGAAATGCTGGGGAACTTCAGCTTTGGCGATTACTTCAAGGAACAGGCGATCACCCACGCCTGGACCCTGCTGACTCGCGAATGGGGCCTGCCCAAGGACAAGCTGCTCGCCACCGTCTATCACACCGACGATGAAGCGGCACAGCTGTGGAAGAAGATCGCCGGCCTCCCGGAAGACCGGATCATCCGCATCGCCACCAAGGACAACTTCTGGGCGATGGGCGATGATGGCCCGTGCGGTCCGTGCAGCGAAATCTTCTTCGATCACGGCGACCACATTTGGGGCGGCCCGCCGGGATCGGCGGAAGAAGACGGTGACCGGTTCATCGAGATCTGGAACCTGGTGTTCATGCAGTTCGAGCAGACCGCCGGGGAAATCACCGGCAACCTGCCCAAGCCCAGCATCGATACCGGCATGGGCCTGGAACGCATCGCTGCCGTGCTCCAGGGTGAGCATGACAACTATGATACCGACACGTTCAAGGCGCTGATCGCCGCCTCCGAAAGCCTGACCGGCGTGCGCGCCGAGGGCGAGAGCCGCGCCAGCCACCGCGTGATCGCGGACCACTTGCGCTCCACCAGCTTCCTGCTGGCGGACGGCGTGCTGCCGTCGAACGAAGGGCGCGGCTATGTGCTGCGCCGGATCATGCGCCGGGCGATGCGCCACGCGCACCTGCTGGGCGCGAAGCAGCCGCTGATGCACCGGCTGGTTCCCGCGCTGGTCGCGGAAATGGGCGCTGCCTATCCCGAACTGGGCCGCGCCCAGCCGCTGATCCAGGAAACGCTGGAGCGCGAGGAAGTGCAGTTCCGCCGCACGCTGGCCAATGGCCTCAAGCTGCTGGACGAAGCGACCGGCGAACTGGGCGAGGGCGACAACCTGCCGGGCGAAACCGCGTTCCGGCTCTATGACACTTACGGCTTCCCCTATGACCTGACCGAGGACGCGCTGCGCGCGCGCGGCATCGGCGTGGACAAGGCCGGTTTCGACGCCGCCATGGCCCAGCAAAAGGCCGCCGCCCGCGCCGCGTGGAAGGGCAGCGGACAGGCCGCGGACAGCGAAGTGTGGTTCGACATCGCCGAACGCGTCGGCGCGACCGAGTTCACCGGCTACACCGCCACCACGGGCGAGGCGCAAGTCGTCGCGCTGGTGAAGGACGGGGCCGAAGCGCAGTCGGCCGCTGCGGGCGATGCGGTGACGGTCATCACCAACCAGACCCCGTTCTATGGCGAAAGCGGCGGCCAGACCGGCGATGCCGGGACCATTTCCGGCGCGGACGGCCTGACCATCGCGGTCAGCGACACGGCGAAGCCGCTCGGCCGGCTGCACGCCCACAATGGCACCGTGCAGGCCGGTTCGATCAAGGTTGGCGACGTGGTGAAGCTGGATATCGACGTCGCCCGCCGCGACGCGATCCGCGCCAACCACTCGGCCACGCACCTGCTGCACGCCGCGCTGCGGGGCCGGCTGGGTGCGCACGTGACGCAGAAGGGCTCGCTGGTCGCGGCGGACCGCCTGCGGTTCGACTTTTCGCACCCGACGGCGCTGACCGCTGAGGACATTGCCGCGATCGAGGCCGAAGTGAACGCGGAAATCCGCGCCAACGATCCGGTCGTGACCCGGCTGATGAGCCCGGACGATGCAATCGAAGCGGGCGCGATGGCGCTGTTCGGTGAAAAGTATGGCGATGAAGTGCGCGTGCTGAGCATGGGCCGCGTGTCTGACAAGGCCTACTCGGTCGAACTGTGCGGCGGCACCCACGTGCGCGCGCTGGGCGACATTGGCCTGATGCGGATCGTGTCGGAAAGCGCGGTGTCTTCGGGCGTGCGCCGGATCGAGGCGCTGACCGGTGAGGGCGCGCGCCAGTGGCTCGTCGCGCGCGAGGACGCGCTGAAGGGCGCGGCAAGCCTGCTGCGCACGACGCCCGACGACGTGGAAACCCGCGTCGCGGCGCTGCTGGATGAGCGCAAGAAGCTGGAACGCGAACTGGCCGAGGCGAAGAAGGCGCTGGCGCTGGGCGGCAGCGGCGGGGCCAAGGCCGAAACGGCGGACGAGGACGTGGGCGGGGTGAAATTCTCCGGCCAGGTGATCGACGGGCTGGACGCCAAGGAACTGCGCGGGCTGCTGGATCAGGCCAAGCAGCGGCTGGGTTCGGGCGTGGCGGTGATCGTGGCGGTCAACGATGGCAAGGCCAGCATCGCGGCAGCGGTGACGGACGACCTGACTGCAAAGGTCAGCGCGGTCGATCTGGTTCGCGCCGGCGTCGAGGCGCTGGGCGGCAAGGGCGGCGGCGGCCGCGCCGACATGGCACAGGGCGGCGGTCCGGACGGCACCAAGGCGGCGGATGCGATCGCGGCGGCAAAAGCCGTGCTGGCGGGATAACGCTTAACTGGCCCGGTCGCGCAGGGTCGAGCTCTTGAGCTGCGGCATTTCGTCCAGTTCGCCCTCCTTCATCAGGCGGGCGCGGAATTCGTCGCGCTTTTCGTGGATGCTGGCGATCACCGGGCCCATCGGCACGCCCAGGTCGACCAGCACCGCTTCCGACAGTTGCAACGAGGATTCGAGCGTTTCCGGCACGGCGTGGCTGGCCCCGGCGCGATAAAGTTCCGCCGCGTGGCTGACATCGCGGGCGCGGGCGATGATCGGCAGGTCCGGGTATAGCCCGCGCAGCTTGCGCACGATCTGCTGCGCGCCGACCGGTTCATCCATCGTCAGGATCACCGCAGTGGCGTGCTCCGCCCCCAGCCGGGTCAGCGTGCCGGTGCGGGCGGCATCGGCAAAGTGGGCATTGAGGCCGTTCTGCTGGGCCATGCGGACCTGATCGGTATCGGAATCGATCGCCAGATAGGGCTTGTCGTGGGTTTCCAGCATATCGGCCACCAGCCGCCCGACACGCCCGCAGCCGATGATGATGGCCCGTGCCGTGCCGTTGTCGTCATCGACCTTGCGCATCTGCGCGCCGTGATCGACCTCGCGCCCGACCCGGCGGCCCAGCCAGGCGAGGAGCGGCGTCACCGTCAGCCCCAGCGCGGTGACGATCTGCCAGAACTGCGCGGTTTCCGGCTGGATCAGCGCGGCGCTGGTGGCGGCCGTCAGCACGATCAGGGTGGTTTCGGACGGACTGGCGAGCAGGATTCCCGCCTCGGTCGCGGTGCCCGCGCGCAGGCCGAGCGCGCGCAGGGCCATCGCGGTGACCAGCGCCTTCACCACCATGACGCCCAGCGTGGCGAGCAGGATCGCGGTGAGGTTTTCCGCGACCACGCGCAAGTCGATGCTCATCCCCACGGTCAGCAGGAAAATGCCGAGCGCCAGCCCCTTGAACGGACGGGTAAAGGCCTCGACCTCGCCGTGGTATTCGGTCTCCGCGATCAGCAGGCCCGCCAGCAGCGCGCCCATGATCGGCGAGAGGCCGACCGCGCCGGTCGCCAGCGAGGCGACGATCACCACCAGCAGGCTGGCGGCAAGGAACAGTTCCGGGCTTTTCGTGCGCGCGGCCTGGGCAAACAGGCGGGGCAGCAGGAACCGGCCAAAGCCCATCAGCGCGACGATGGTCAGCCCGCCATAGAGCAGCGTCTGGATCACCCCGTCGCTGGCCGCATCGGCGGCGTGGGGGGCCAGCGCGCCCAGCAGGAAGATGATCGGGACCAGCGCGATATCCTCGAACAACAGGGTGGACAGCGCCGCCTTGCCGACGGGGGAACTGGTGCCGGTGATCGGCAGGACCAGCGCGGTGGAAGACATCGCCAGCGCCAGCCCCAGCGCCAGCGCGCCGGTCAGCGGCTGGCCCATCAGCGTCAGGGCAAAGGCGATCAGCGACCCCGCCAGCAACAGCTCCAGCGCCCCGCCGCCAAACACCTGCCGGCGCAGCGCCCACAGGCGGTTGAATGACAGCTCCAGCCCGATTTCGAACAGCAGCAGGATGATCCCGAACTCGGCAAAGGGCTTCAGCCGTTCAGGATCGGAAATCGTGACGTATTGCAGCCACGGGTGATCGAACACCAGCCGCCCGAGGCCATAGGGGCCGACCAGCAGCCCGACCATGATGAACCCGATGATCGGCGAAATGCGCAGCCGGGCGAACAGCGGGATCACGATGCCCGCCGCCCCCAGGATCACCAGCGCATCGCCGAGGGGAGAGGAGGGGGAGAATTCGAGCGCGCCTGCCATTCCCCCATGCCTAGGGTGGGGACGCGCGCTTGTCACGCGTGCTGCATACGAAAAGGGCGGCCCCGCCGCGCGGGACCGCCCTTTCGTGCGTCAGTCTGTAACCTGTCAGGCCATGGCGGCTTCGAGGTTCTCCACGATGGCTTCGAAGAAGCCTTCGGTGGTCAGCCACGGCTGGTCCGGCCCGATCAGGATCGCAAGGTCCTTGGTCATCTTGCCGCTTTCGACGGTTTCGATGCAGACGCGTTCCAGCGTTTCGGCGAACTTCACCACTTCCGGGGTGTCGTCGAACTTGCCGCGATAGCGCAGGCCGCCGGTCCACGCGAAGATCGAGGCGATCGGGTTGGTGCTGGTCGCCTTGCCCTGCTGGTGCTGGCGATAGTGGCGGGTGACGGTGCCGTGGGCGGCTTCGGCTTCCACGGTCTTGCCGTCCGGCGTCATCAGCACCGAGGTCATCAGGCCAAGGCTGCCAAAGCCCTGCGCAACCTGGTCCGACTGTACGTCGCCGTCATAGTTCTTGCACGCCCACACGAACTTGCCCGACCACTTGAGCGCCGAGGCGACCATGTCGTCGATCAGGCGGTGTTCGTAGACGATGCCGGCGGCGGCGAACTTTTCCTTGAAGCCTTCGGTTTCGTAGACTTCGGCGAACAGGTCCTTGAAGCGGCCGTCATAGGCCTTGAGGATCGTGTTCTTGGTCGACAGGTACACCGGCCAGCCGAGGTTCAGACCATAGTTGAAGCTGGCGCGGGCAAAGTCGCGGATCGAATCGTCCAGGTTGTACATCGCCATCGCGACGCCCGCGCTGGGGAACTTGAACACTTCGAGGTCGATCGATTCGCCGTTGTCGCCATCGAACACCAGGCGCAGTGTGCCGGGGCCGGGGATCAGCGTGTCGGTCGCGCGGTACTGGTCGCCAAAGGCATGGCGGCCGACGACGATCGGGTCGGTCCAGCCAGGGATCAACCGGGGGACGTTCTGGATCACGATGGGTTCGCGGAACACCACGCCGCCCAGGATGTTGCGGATGGTGCCGTTGGGCGACTTCCACATCTTCTTGAGGCTGAATTCCTCGACGCGGGCTTCGTCGGGGGTGATCGTGGCGCACTTCACCGCCACGCCGTATTCCTTGGTCGCGTTCGCCGCGTCGACGGTGATCTGGTCGTTCGTCTCGTCACGCTTTTCAACGGAGAGGTCGTAATACTTCAGATCGATGTCGAGGTAGGGCAGGATCAACCGCTCGCGGATCCACTGCCAGATGATGCGGGTCATTTCATCGCCGTCCATTTCGACGACGGGGTTCTTCACCTTGATCTTGGCCATCGCGTTTTCGTCTTTCGCCTGAGTTCCTGGGGGAGATTTCGCGAAGCCCCCTTAGCAGAGGCGATAAGTTGCGCAAGTTCGCGCTGGACACATATGCCGGTTGCGTCCTAGGTCTTTAACCGACCGATTAAACCTTCCGAGAGAGAGGACCCGATCCATGAGCGAAACCCCCGAAGTCCTGACGCAGGTCGAAGACGGCGTCCTGATCGTCACGATGAACCGACCCGAAGCGAAGAACGCGATGAACAAGGCCCAGGCCGAAGGCATCAGCGCGGCGATGGACCGGCTGGAAGCCGACAACGAGTTGCGCTGCGCGATCCTGACCGGCGCGGGCGGCACGTTCTGTTCGGGCATGGATCTCAAGGGTTTCCTGCGCGGCGAACGCCCCAGCATCGAAGGGCGCGGCTTCGGCGGGCTGACGGAATGGACCCCGTCGAAGCCGGTGATCGCCGCGATCGACGGCTACGCGCTGGCCGGCGGCATGGAACTGGCGCTGAGCTGCGACCTGATCGTCGCCAATGCGGGCGCCAAGTTCGGTATCCCCGAAGCGAAGCGCGGGCTCGCCGCCGCGGCGGGCGGCCTGATCAAGCTGCCCCGCCAGATCCCGCCGCGCATCGCGATGGAACTGGCGCTGACCGGTGACTTCATCGACGCGAATCGCGCCTATGAGCTGGGCTTCATCAACCGCATCGTCGAAGGTCCGGCCATCGAAGGCGCGAAGGAACTGGCCCGCGCCGTCGCGGCCAACGGCCCGCTGGCGCTGATCGCCTCGAAGGCGGTGATTCGCCAGTCGCACGAATGGACCGAGGCCGAGATGTGGACCAAGCAGGGCGCGATCGTGAACCCCGTGTTTGTCAGTGAGGATGCCCGCGAAGGCGCTGCCGCCTTTGCCGAAAAGCGCAAGCCGAACTGGCAGGGCAAATAAGCCCGGTCGCCATGGCCGAACAGGAAAAGGCCCCGGTGCTTCCGGGGCCTTTTTCGTGTGGGACAGGTGCGGCCGAACTGGTGGCCTGAAACAGAAAAGGCCCCGGAAATCCGGGGCCCTTCCTTCGAATGGTGGGCGTAGCAAGGATTGAACTTGCGACCCCTACGATGTCAACATAGTGCTCTACCACTGAGCTATACGCCCGGCACCATTCGTGTCGCCCGCCGCGTTACCGCCGGGCAGGGGAGCGCCATTAGCGAGGCTCCCCCGGCTTGGCAAGAGCTAGATTAAGGCTTGCTGCTGGTGGCCGAACACGCGCTCCACTTCCAGCACCAGGTCCTTCAGGTGGAACGGCTTGGACAGCACCTTGGCCTGCGGCGCTTCGCGGCTGGCTTTCAGGGTTACCGCCGCGAACCCGGTGATGAACATCACCTTGGTCTTGGGGCTGATTTCCGCGCAGACCTGGGCCAGTTCGATCCCGTCCATTTCCGGCATGACTATGTCCGAGAGCAGCAGGTCGAAATCCTCGGCCTCCAGCAGCGGCACCGCCGCCGTGCCGCGATCCACCGCGACGACCGAATAGCCCGCGTTTTCCAGCGCGCGCGCCAGATAGGTGCGCATGGCTTCTTCGTCTTCGGCAAGGAGGATGCGGATCATTCTTGGACCTTTGGTCGATTCGTTGGCGACGAGCAGTGTTAGCTTATGACCGGGGAAGGTTTGTACAACGAACGCAGTTAATATTCCTGCACGAATAAGGGACTGCCCTGCTTTGACACAGCGGCGTTCCCGGGCCAGCCTTGGGGCATGGATGATCCGAATGTGCCGCCGGGCGATTCGCCCGAAACTGCCGGTTCGCTGCGAATCGAGGGCGGCTCCATTCCCGGCGGGCATGGCACCCCGGCCTTTACGCTGACCGCGCCGCGCCCGTCCGCCGTGCCGATCCTGATTGCCGTGCCCCATGCGGGCCGGGCCTATCCCGGCAGCCTGCTGGAGAGGATGCGCAATCCCGGTTTTGCCGCACTCAAGCTGGAGGACCGCTATGTCGACCGGCTGGCGGAGCGGGTTGCGGCGCAGACCGGCGCGGCGCTGCTGATCGCCCACGCGCCGCGCGCGATGATCGACCTCAACCGCGCGATCGCCGATATCGACTGGGATATGTTCGCGCGCGGCAAGCCGGACAGCGTCGGCAGCTATACGCCGGGGCTGCGCGCGCGCAGTGGCCTGGGCCTGATCCCGCGCCGGTTGCCCGGCTTTGGCGAGTTGTGGAAGCGCCGCCACGACGAGGCCGATCTGGCCGCGCGGATCGGGGGAATCCACGATCCCTATCACGGCGCGCTGGAACGGGCGCTGGCGGACTTGCGCGACCGGTGGGGCGCGGCCTTGTTGCTGGATCTGCATTCGATGCCGCCGCTGGGGTTCCAGGGCGGGGTGCCCGCGCCGGAATTCGTGCTGGGCGACCGGTTCGGCGCAAGTTGCCACGGGGCCTTGATGGGCAGCTGTTTTGGCTATTTCAGCGAGATGCGGCGCGGGGTGGCGCACAACCGGCCCTATGCGGGGGGATACGTGCTGGAACGTCACGCCCGCCCGCGCGAGGGCATCCACGCCTTCCAGCTGGAAATCGACCGGTCGAGCTACCTCGATTCGCGGCTGGTGGAGCCGGGGAAGGGCTTTGCCGCGATGGTCCACCTGCTGACCGGGCTGGTGCGCCGGCTGGCCGGTGAAGTGGCCGAAATCGGCCAGCTCGACAGCCGAAGCCGCTGGGCCGACGCGGCGCAATAGCGCCGGAACCATCCGGGCCATAAAAAACCACCTCGTGCGATTGCACGAGGTGGCCAAGGTTCAGGGAGGAGGTGCACAAAGTGCACCATGCCCAACCGGACCATGAGGGCAGCCCGGCAAGACCTTGAGAAGATATGCTTACGGCGGAGGCATGGCAACCCCCGCCGTTATGCATACGAATAACTTGTTAACTTCGCTGACGACTTTCCGCTCAGGCGGCGGGCAGCTGGTCCGGCGAAATCGGGCCCTTGCCCTGCTGGATCTGGCGCGCGAACACTTCGCTCATGTGATCGAGCGAGAACAGGTGCGCGAAGATCAGGGCGAGCATCCCGCTCTGGTTCATGGTGCGCAGCTGGTCACCGCGCAGGTCGCGCAGCTTTTCCTGGTCGATCATCTTGAACCCGCGATAGATGAACGGCTGTTCGAAGCCAGCCTGCTGGATCGACACTTCGCCGTCCATCAGCAGGCCCAGCTTGGTCACTTCGTCCACGAAGGACTGGGTGCGGAAACCGGCTTCCTCGAAGTTCTTGCAGAAGTCGAGCGTCGCCTTGCACGCGTCGGTCGGCTCGCCGTTCTCGAACAGGGCCTGGCCTTCGTCGAATTCACCGACCAGATCGGTGGTGGGGTCGAAGCACAGCGACAGGTCTTCGGTTTCCGGGGTCAGCTTGGCCAGCATGAACGGATAGCGGCGGGCATAGGCCGGGATGTAGATCGGCTGGAGCATCTTGCCGGTATCGTCGACGAAGGTGTTCACGCCTTCGTTCAGGCCCATCAGCGCCAGCGGCACCGGCTGTTCGCTGGCCGAGAACACGATCGGGAAGAAACGGCTGGCGTGGACGAATTCCTCCACCGTCAGCGGCACGGCGTGCTGGCCGACCATCCAGGTTGCATTGTCGGTCGTGCGGCTCTTCCAGGTCGCGTGATCGCGGCTGTTGAGCGGCATCAGGTCCTTGTAGAACAGCGGAAGGTTGGCTGCTTGCGGCGCGCTGGCCATTGGTCGTCTCTCCAGGTTCTGGCACTAAATTCTGGGACGACGGTTATGCTCCGCGGCCCGGCACAAGCCGCTGCCTTTAGGGCTTGGCGGAAATTGGCGCAAGGCTGACCAGCTTGCCGGGATTCATGATCCCCAGCGGATCGAGCGCGCCCTTGACCGCGCGTTGCAACGCCAGCGCGGCGAGGTCGCCCAGCCGCTCCAGCTCGTCGTGCTTGAGCTGGCCGATGCCGTGCTCGGCGCTGATCGAACCGTGCCACCGGGTGACCATGTCGTGGACCATGCGGCTGATCGCCTTGCCGGTGCCGGCTTCCCATTCTCCGCGCACCGCGCCGGCCGGGGCGATGCAGTGGAAGTGGATGTTGCCATCGCCAAGATGCCCGAACCCGACCGCGTGGGTGCCGGGGAACGCCGTTTCGACCGCCGGGACGGCCGCGTCCAGAAAGTCCGGCATCCGTTCCACCGGGACCGAGATGTCGTGCTGCATCGCCGGGCCCTTGGCGCGCTCCGCCGGGGCAATCGATTCGCGGATCAGCCAGAATGCCTCGGCCTGCGCCTCGCTGGCGGAGAGGACCGCATCGCTGATCAGGCCGGCCTCGAACGCGGCGGCGATCATTGCCTCGGCGCGGTCACGCAGGCTGTCGGCGCTGGCAGCGTCGGCCACGACCTCGATCAGCGCGTGCCAGGCGTGGGGTTCAGCCAATGGCGCGCGCGTGCCGGGGACGTGATCCAGCACGGCTTCCAGGCAGGACTGGGGCAGCACCTCGAACCCTTCCAGCGCGTCGCCGGCGGCGTTCTCACAATGCAAGAGCAGCGCGCGGGCGGCGTGGATGGTCGGCACGCCCGCCCAGATCACCACCCGGTCAGCCACTTCCGGGACCAGCTTCAGCGTGGCGGCGGTGACGATTCCCAGCGTGCCTTCGCTGCCGATGAACAGCTGCTTGAGGTCGAACCCCCGGTTGTCCTTCTTGAGCGGGGTGAGCGAGGACCACACCGTGCCATCCGGCAGCACCGCTTCCAGCCCCAGCACCAGCGCGCGCATCGATCCGTGGCGCAGCACCTGGGTGCCGCCCGCGTTGGTGGAAATCAGCCCGCCGACCGTGGCGGAGCCCTTGCCACCCAGCGTCAGGGGAAAGCGCAGCCCTTGTGCCTCGGCCGCCTCGTGCAGGGTTTGCAGCACCACGCCGGCTTCGCAGGTCACTTGCCGCGCGGCGCTATCCAGCTTGGGAATCGCGTTCATCCGCCGCGTCGAGAGCAGGATCGCGCGCCCGCTGGTGTCGGGCGTGGCCCCGCCGGACATCCCGCTGTTTCCGCCCTGCGGCACGATCGGCACGCCATGCGCGGCGCACAGCCTGACCAGCGCCGCGACTTCCGCCGTGCTGGCGGGCGAGGCGAGCGCGAGGGCCGTGCCGGTAAAGCGCCCGCGCCAGTCGGTCAGCCAGGGCGTGACCAGGTCGGCATCGCGGGTCAGGCCGCGCGGACCAAGCAGGGCGGTGGCTTCCGCCAGGAATGGGGCAAGTGACAGGTCGGCAGCGGTTTCCATGGCGCGGGCTATGGCACAAAGGCCCTGTTTTTCGCCAGCCCCTTGCGGTTCGGCCCGGCCGCGGGTTAAGCGGTGGTTCAAGGATCGGGCTTATAGAACCGGGGTCGATGCAACCAGCCGTGTACCTTCTGGCGCCGCTAGCGCTCCTGCTGCCAGGCGTGGCGGCGGAGCCGGACGTCCCGGTTGAACCGGCGGCTGAACTGGCCGGCATCTCTGGCCCGGTTTCGCGCCCCGAAACGGTCATGCCCGAAACCTTGTCCGAAATCGCCGAAAGTTCCCGCCCGCGCAGCGCGCAGCAGGTGCGGATCGAGCAGCGCGTCACCATCCGCATCAGTCCGCGCGCCGCGCCGCTGCCGATGATGCCCTCGGCGCTGGCCGATCTGGACGGCGGCCGGCGCGGCGAGCCGCGCTTTATCGAGCGCAAGATGGGCAAGTGCCTTGCGCTCAACGGGATCGCCGGTGTGCAGGCCGGTCCGCGCAACAAGCTGATGCTGATGCTGCGCGATGGCCGGGTGGTCAGCGCCACGCTCGACAAGGCCTGCCAGGGGCGGGACTACTACTCCGGCTTCCTCGTCGCCAAGAACGCCGACGGAATGCTGTGCACAGGGCGCGATGAACTGCTCTCGCGCAGCGGCTCCAACTGCAAGGTCAGCGGGTTCCGCCAGATCGTCGAGGTTGACGACTGAAATCGGGCGGCGTGCCGGATTTCTTGACTTTCCCGCCCCTTTGCGCCTAGGGCCGGACATTCGCGCAAGCGGCTTCATGTCCTTGCTGCGGAGCGCACGGCCAAACGGCCTGCGCCCCTGATTTTTCCGGATATTGTAGTACGCTTATGACATTTGCCGATCTCGGCCTTTCTGATGAATTGGTGCAGGCGGTTTCCGCCAAGGGATATGACACGCCGACGCCGATCCAGGCGCAGGCCATTCCCCAGGTCCTCATGATGCGCGATCTGGTCGCCATCGCCCAGACGGGGACGGGCAAGACCGCCAGCTTCGTGCTGCCGATGATCGACATCCTGGCCCACGGCCGCCGCCGCGCGATGATGCCGCGCAGCCTGATCCTGGAGCCCACCCGCGAACTCGCCGCGCAGGTCGCCGAAAACTTCGAAGCCTATGGCAAGAACCACGACCTGAAGATGGCGCTGCTGATCGGCGGCGTGCAGATGGGCGATCAGGTCAAGGCGCTGAACGAAGGCGTCGACGTGCTGATCGCCACGCCGGGCCGCCTGATGGACCTGTTCGAGCGCGGCAAGATCCTGCTGACCGGCTGCGACCTGCTGGTGATCGACGAAGCGGACCGGATGCTCGACATGGGCTTCATCCCGGATATCGAGACGATCTGTTCCAAGCTGCCGGCCCAGCGCCAGACGCTGCTGTTTTCGGCCACGATGCCGCCGCCGATCAAGAAGCTGGCGGACAAGTTCCTGACCAACCCCAAGTCGATCGAAGTGGCCCGTCCGGCCACGGCCAACACCAACATCGCCCAGCACAAGGTGAAGGTTGAAGTCCGCAAGAAGCGCGAGTCGCTGCGCCACCTGCTGCGGACCGACAACGTCTCCACCGCGATCGTGTTCTGCAATCGCAAGACCACGGTGCGCGAACTGGCGAAAAGCCTGAAGCAGCACGGCTTTGCCGCCGGGGAAATCCACGGCGACATGGACCAGTCCTCGCGCATTGCCGAACTGGACCGGTTCAAGGACGGGTCGATCAACATCCTCGTCGCGTCCGACGTCGCCGCGCGCGGGCTGGACGTGAAGGGGGTGAGCCACGTGTTCAACTTCGACACGCCCTGGCACCCGGATGACTATGTCCACCGCATCGGCCGCACGGGCCGCGCAGGTGCGACGGGCCGGGCCTTCACCTTCGTGTCGGATGCCGATGCCGAAGCGATCGACAACGTCGAAAAGCTGACCGGCATGAAGATTCCGGTCTATGAAATGGCCGCCGAAGCCAAGGCGGAACGCGCGCCCCGTGCCGAGCGGGCCGAAGCCGAACCCCGCGAAGAACGCCCCCGCCGCGAACGAGCGCCCCGCAAGGCGCGCGAAGCCGCGGAGGAACGGCCGGTGCGCGAAGAACGGCCCGCCCGTGAAGAGCGCGCCCCGCGCCGGGAACGCGCAGCCCAGCCGCCGCGCGAAGACCGCGCGCCGCGCCGCGACCGCCGTTATGACAACGAACCGCCCAGCGCTCCGGGCGAATGGAACGGCCCGGTTCCCGGCTTCCTGAACGTCTCGGCTCTGTAAAACTTCCTCCCCGCGTCAGGGAGGAAGCTTACTCCGCCAGCTTGACGAAGCTGTCGATCACGCGCTTGCGCCCCGCGGTTTCGAAGTCGATTTCCAGCTTGTTGCCTTCCTGCGCGGCGACCGTGCCGTAGCCGAACTTGTCGTGGAACACCCGCGCGCCGAGGCTTACGTCGCGGCGGGGTTTGGCGGCGAAGCTGGCGGCGCTGCGGCCGGGTTCGGGCAGGCGGCGTGGGACCGGGTCGAACTCGCGCGTCGAGGCGCGCTGCCAGCCGGGGCCGCGGTGCGATCCGCGCGCGGCGGCATCGCGCGCGACATGGGCGAAGGGATCGCTGTTTTCCGACCATTGCGCCCGCCACAGCGATGCTCCGCCGGACAGGGTGGTTTCCTGCTCCACATGGTCTTCGGGCATTTCGGCGATGAACCGGCTGGGGATCGAGCTGGTCCACTGGCCATAGATCCGCCGGTTGGCCGCGTGCAGGATCGTGCAGCGCCGCCGCGCGCGGGTGATCGCGACATAGGCGAGGCGGCGTTCCTCCTCCAGGCTGGCAAGGCCGCCTTCGTCGAGCGCGCGCTGCGAGGGGAACACGCCTTCTTCCCAGCCGACCAGGAATACGTTGTCGAATTCCAGCCCCTTGGCGGCGTGGATGGTCATGATGGTGACCTTGTCGGCATCGTCGGCCTTGTCGTTGTCCATCACCAGGCTGACGTGTTCGAGGAAGTCGCCCAGCGTTTCGTATTCTTCCATCGCGCGGGCGAGTTCGGTCAGGTTTTCCAGCCGGCCGGCGCTTTCGGCGGTTTTTTCGGCCTGCAGTGCGGCGGTGTAGCCACTTTCGTCCAGCAGCGTGCGGACCAGTTCGGCGGGTGCGGTGACCTTGGCCAGATCGCGCCAGCGCGCCACATCGCGCATCAGCGCCAGCAGCGTGTTGCGCGCGCGGGCCGGCAGCTCATCGGTATCGGTGATTTCCACCGCCGCAAGGCTCAGCGGCACGCCGCGCGCGCGGGCGTGGCGGTGGATCTTCTCCAGCGTCTTGTCGCCCAGTCCGCGCTTCGGGGTGTTGTAGATCCGTTCAAACGCCAGGTCGTCGCTCGGCTGCGCGACCAGCCGCAGATAGGCCAGCGCATCGCGGATTTCGGCGCGTTCATAGAAGCGGAAGCCGCCAATGATCTTGTAGGCCATGCCGATGGCGATGAACCGGTCTTCGATCTCGCGCGTCTGGAACTGTGCGCGCACGAGGATCGCGATCTGGCTGAGTGGGGCACCCTCGCGCTCCAGCCGTTCGATCTCGTCACCGACCCGGCGGGCTTCCTCCGGGCCGTCCCACACGCCGATCACGCGGACCTTGTCGCCACCGTTGAGCGCCGTCCACAGCGTCTTGCCCAGCCGTTCGCTGTTGGCATCGATCAGCCCGGACGCGGCCGCCAGGATGTGCGGGGTGGAGCGGTAGTTCTGTTCCAGCCGGATCACTTTCGCGCCCGGAAAATCCTTTTCGAACCGAAGGATATTGGCCACTTCTGCGCCGCGCCATGAATAGATCGACTGGTCGTCGTCGCCCACCACGCAGATGTTCTTGTGGCCCTGCGCCAGCAATCGCAGCCACAGGTACTGGACCTGGTTGGTGTCCTGGTATTCGTCCACCATCACGTATTTGAAGCGGCGCTGATACTGCTCCAGCACATCGCGGTGGGTGCGCAGAATGTTGAGCATGTGCAGCAGCAGATCGCCGAAATCGCAGGCGTTGAGCGCCTTCAGCCGGTCCTGATAAAGCTGGTAGAACCGCTGCCCCTTGCCGTTGGCATAGGCCTCGTTCTCCAGTGCATCGAGATCGCCGGGGTTCAGCCCCTTGTTCTTCCAGCGATCGATGCAGCCGGCCAGTTGGCGCGCGGGCCAGCGCTTTTCGTCCAACCCCTCGGCCTGAATCAGCTGTTTCAGCAGGCGCAGCTGATCGTCGGTATCGATGATCGTGAAGTTCGATTGCAGCCCGACCAGTTCGGCGTGGCGGCGCAGCAGTTTGGCCGCGATGGAATGGAACGTGCCGAGCCAGGGCATTCCTTCCACCGCCGGGCCGACCAGATGGCCGACACGTTCGCGCATTTCGCGCGCGGCCTTGTTGGTGAAGGTGACGCACAGGATCTCGCTGGGCCAGGCCCGCCGGGTCCGCACGATCTGCGCCAGCCGCGCGGTGAGCGCTGCGGTCTTGCCCGTGCCCGCGCCCGCCAGCATCAGCACCGGCCCTTCGGTGGTGAGCACGGCTTCGCGCTGCGGATCGTTCAGGCCGTCTAGCAGCGGGTCGGGATTGGATTCGGGGAACTGTGACACGCGCGAACAACTAGGGAACATCGCCGCGCGGCGCAAGTGCGCGGGATTGACAGGCCGCGCGCCAGCCGCAAGGCATCGTGGCCATGCATCCGATCCGCCAGCATTCGCGCGTTCTGACCGCCAGCCTCGTCGGCACAGCGGTCGAATTCTATGACTTCTACATCTACGCGACCGCCGCCGCGCTGGTGTTCGGGCCGCTGTTCTTCCCGGCGGAATCGGCGGCGGCGCAGACGCTGTTTGCCTTCATGAGCTTTGGCATCGCCTTCATCGCGCGGCCCGTGGGGGCGATCGCGTTCGGGCATTTCGGGGACCGGATCGGGCGCAAGTCGACGCTGGTGGCGTCGCTGCTGCTGATGGGCGCATCGACGCTGCTGATCGCCTTCCTGCCAACTTACGCCCAAGCTGAACAATGGGGGGCCGGCTGGATCGCGCCCGCGCTGCTGTGTGTGCTGCGGTTCGGGCAAGGGTTTGGCCTTGGCGGCGAATGGGGCGGGGCGGCGCTGCTGGCGGTGGAAAACGCGCCCAAGGGCTGGGAAGCCCGGTTCGGCTCCGCGCCGCAGCTGGGCGCGCCGGTCGGCTTTCTGGCTGCCAATGGCCTGTTTCTGCTGCTGGGGCTGGGCCTCAGCGAGGCGGACTTTGCCGCATGGGGCTGGCGCATTCCGTTTCTGGCGAGTGCGGCGCTGGTCGGGATCGGGCTGTGGGTGCGGCTGAAAATCGGCGAGACGCCCGCGTTCCGCGAAGCGCTGGAGCACGCGCCGCCGCCCGCCGTGCCGCTGTGGGAAATGCGCCATCACCTCGGCGCGCTGCTGGCCGGGACGGCGGGCGTGGTCGCCTGCTTTGCGATCTTCTACCTCGCCACGGCCTATGCGCTGGCGCAGGGCACCGGGCCGCTGGGCCATAGCCGCGAAACGTTCCTCTCGGTCCAGCTGGCGGCGAACTTCTTCCTGGCGTTCGGGATCATCGCGGCGGCGGTGCTGGCCGACAAGCGCTCCGCCCGGCTCTCGCTGGGGCTGGGGGCGGCGGCAACGGTGCTGCTGGGGTTCGTGTTCGGCCCCGGCCTGGCCGCCGGGTCGCTCTGGACGGTGTTTGCCACGCTGGCTGCGGCGCTGTTCATCATGGGCTTCGCCTATGGCCCGCTGGGCGCATGGCTGCCGACGCTGTTCCCGGTCCGGGTGCGTTACAGCGGGATTTCGATCGCGTTCAACGGCGGCGGGATCATCGGCGGCGCGCTGACCCCGATCATCGCGCAACTGCTGGCGGCGGGCGGGCAGAGCGCGCAGGCCGGGTGGCTGCTCTCGGCCGCCGGGGTGCTGACCCTTGCCGGGGTTATTCTGGCGCGGCCGGTGCTTTCCGCAGCAAGGTGATCTTCGCCTTGCCGACCTTGCGTTCGGCCTCAACCTCCAGCCCGCGCACCTTGGCGTCTTCGGTATGGGCGGTTTCGAGGCTGATCCAGGTCGCATCGCCGATCCAGCCGAGCCGCTGCAACTTGTCGAGCGCCACCGCGCCCGCGCCGGTGCCATAAGGCGGATCGAGCAGGATCAGGTCCAGCGGCGCCTTGGCCGGGCCAAGCGTCAGCACGGAACTCGCCCGCACATCGCTGCTGGCCTGCGCGTGAAGGTTGGCGATGTTGGCGCGCAGTGCGCGGATCGCGGGGGCGTCCTGCTCCACGAAGATGCAGCTGGCCGCGCCGCGCGACAGGGCTTCCAGCCCCAGCGCGCCCGAACCGGCGAACAGGTCCGCCACGGCCAGCCCGTCAAAGCTGCCGAGGCGGCTTTGCAGCATCGAGAACAGCGTTTCGCGGGTGCGATCCGATGTGGGGCGGGTGGTTTCGCCCTGCGGTGCGTTCAACTTGCGCCCGCGCCATTGCCCGGCAATGATCCTCATTTGCGCGGCCCCGGACGCGTGGGGCGGCCGGTCGGCTTGCCACCGGGGCGACCATCCGGCTTGCGCGCACCGGAACGGACGGGTTTGCCATCGCCGCGCGGCGGACGGGCGTCGACCCAGTCGGCGCGGGTTTCGCGGCGCGGGGTGCGGTTTTCCGGGCGGGCGGCGCGCTCATTGCTGCGGGCATCGGTGCGGGCATTGCTTCTACCATCTGGCCGCTTGTCGCCACCAGCGGGCCGGGCCCACGGTGGCATCTCATCGCCCAGCGCCGCGCGGCCGTCAGCACGCGGGGGGCGGGCGCTGCCACGGGCGGGGCGCTCGTCCGAGCGCGCGGGGCGACCTTCGGACCGGACCGGGCGGGCATCGTCACGCACCGGACGGGCGCTGCGGCGGCCTTGGGGCGCGGCATCACGCACCGTTCCGCCCTTGACCCAGGTCGACTTCGGCCTGGCCGGGGTGGTGTGCGGGTTGGGGTTGCTTTCGCGCGGGGCGGTCTTGAGCGACTTGCGGAACTTTTCCAGATCGACCTGGCGGATCTCGATCGCCTGCCCGCGCGGCAGGTCGAGCAGCTCGAATGGGCCATAGGACACGCGCAGCAGGCGGCTGACTTCCAGCCCCAGGTGTTCCAGCACGCGCCGCACTTCGCGGTTCTTGCCTTCGGTCAGGGTCACTTCGATCCACTGGTTGCGCCCGGTGCGGCGTTCCATGTTGGCGTCGATCTTGCCGTAATGCATCCCGTCGATGGTCACGCCCTCGATCAGCTCTTCCAGCTGGTTCTGGGTCACGTCGCCATAAGTGCGGGCGCGATACTTGCGCGGGATGCCGCTGCTCGGCAGTTCCAGCTGGCGCTTGAATTCGCCGTCGTTGGTCAGCAGCAGCAGCCCTTCGGTGTTAAGGTCCAGCCGCCCGACCGGCATCAGCCGGGGCGTGCCCGGCGGCAGCGCGTTGCGCAGCGCGGTATAGATCGTGGGACGCCCCGTGGGATCGCGCTCTGCCGTGATGAGGCCATCGGGCTTGTGGAACAGGAACAGGCGGGTGGGTTCGGGCGCTTTCACCGGCTTGCCGTCCACCGTCACGCCTTTCAGGCTGGTCAGGATCGTGGCGGGGGTGGTGACGAGTTCGTCGTTCAGCCGGATCCGGCCTTCCTCGATCATCCGCTCGATCTCGCGGCGCGAGGCGATACCGGCACGGGCGAGCAGCTTGGCGATCCGGTCGCCGGACTTTTCGGGAGTGGGGGAGTTCATCTGCGCCCCATACGCGAGGCGCAGGCTTTCGTCACCCCTTCGCCGCCTGCTCGCCCAGCGCCAGCTGTTCGAGACAGATTTCATGGAACCGGCGAATGCCGCCTTCCAGCGTGCCGAGCGTCAGTTCCGGCACCGCGCCGGTTGCCAGCCCCTGCTGGCCCAGCGCGGCGGCGCGGAAGTCCTCGCTGCCGAACACCCCGCCGTCGAGCAGCTGCCAGCTGCGCCGCCAGTGGTCGCGCGCCTTGTCGGTCTGCGGGGCTTCGGGGATCAGCATGAAATCCTCCACCAGCGTGCGGTCATGCCCCTGCGGCATCAGCGTCATCACGTTGATGTAGTCCGGGCTGATCACCAGCACCGTGCCGGGGAACAGCTGATAGGCGAACGTGCCGGTGCGGCGCAGCACGGCCATGTCGGTCAGGTCCAGCCCGTCCAGTTCCGCCGCGCGGCCGACCAGACTGCGCTGGTGCGGACCGATCTGGTCGCCGCTGGTCACGCCGTCCTTGAAGAACGGGCCAATCGTTGCCGCGTGGAGCCGGGCGACGTGGTAGCTTTCAAGGAACGCGTCCATGATGAGCTTCCAGTTCGACGCTACATCATGCGTGCGGCGGGCGAACAGGTGGAGGTCGGCCATCGCGAACCGGTCGAAATCCTCGCCCAGCGTGATCGCGTCGCTGAAGTCCGCGCCGGAGACCGGGGCGAACCAGATCAGCCCGCCCGCCTCGACGCTGGGCAGTTCGGCGAGGCCATAGTCGGCCTTGTCCAGCCCCGGAAAAGTATCCGGGCGCGGCAGCGCGAGCAGCCGCCCATCGGTGGCATAGGTCCAGGCGTGATAGGGGCAGGTCATCCGCTTGGCGCAAACGGCGTCCTGCCCTTCGACGAGCCGGGTGCCGCGGTGGCGGCAGACGTTGAGGAACACGTGAACCTGCCCGTCACCATCGCGCGTCAGCAGCAGGGGACGCCCGGTGGCATCGTGCGGGACGAGGGTGTTCGGCTCCGGCAGCAGCGCGGAGGGCGCCAGCACTTGCGGCAGGCGGCCAAACAGCAATGCCTGTTCGCGCTGCCAGTGCGCGGGGTCAGTATAGACGCTGGCGGGGACGCGGGTCATGCGCGCCTCGCTGCGGGTGCATCCATCGGCAATGGCGCGGGCCAGTGCCAGCTGGCCGGGGGTGGGCGACCCGCCGGGAACTGTGGTTATCCTCTCCATGGGGACTTTCCTCTTTAGGGGGCTAGGCATACCGCGTTTCGGCGCTAGGTTCGCGCAAAATCAGCGAATTGATGGGGCGCTTCATGTCGACGACACTTCTGATCCTGCTTGCCGTAGCGGCAGGTATCGTGATTTTCGGTCGGCGCGTTGCGGCGCTGCGGCCCTATCTGGAAAAGGAAGCGGTCGCCGCGCTGTTGCTGGGCGTCTCGTCCGGCTTCCCCTTCGCGATGATCGGCGCGACTCTGACGACTCGACTGGCGCAGGACGGGATCGACAAGAAGACCGTCACGGCCTTCACGCTGGCGTTCCTGGTCTATAACCTGAAATTCCTGTGGGCCTGGGTGGTGGACGGCGTGCGCCTGCCGCTGCTGTGGCGGCTGGGCCAGCGGGTGTCGTGGATGCTGGTGGCCGGGGTGCTGGTCATGGCGGCGGTCGCGAATCTGGCGCTGGTCGATCCCAAGGCGGACATTGCCTGGACCGCAACCTGCGCGATTCTGGTCGGCATGGCGGGCGCGACGTTCGATATCGTGATCGACGCTTACCGGATCGAAACGCTGAAGCCCCACCAGCTCGGCACGGGGTCGGGCATGTCGCAATATGGCTGGCGCATCGGCTCGGCGGGCGCGGGTGCGCTCGCGCTGGTGGTGTCGGCGCGCTACGGCTGGGACATCGGCTATCTCGCCTGCGCCGCCTTTGCCTTGCCGGCGATGGGCGTGGCGCTGGTGCTGGGCGAACCGGCGCGGCACCGCGATCCGGTGGCGCGCAAGGGGCTGGGCGAGGCGTTCCGCTCGATCACCGGGCCGTTCGCGGAATTCTTCCAGCGCCAGGGTGCGCTGCTCGTGCTGCTGTTCATCCTCGTCCACAAGATCGGTGACACGCTGGCCAACCTGACCTTCCGCCTGCTGTTCGACGACCTGGGCTTCTCCAACGACGAGATCGCGATCTACGACGTCGGCGTGGGCTTCTGGGCGCTGCTGATCGGGGTGTTCATCGGCGGGATCATCTATGAAAAGCTGGGCCTGAAACGCTCGGTCCTGATCGCGCTGGTGCTGATGGGCATTTCCAACTTCAGCTTCGCGCTGCTGGCCGGGGCGGGTCATTCCAACCTGGGCATGGCCGCGGCGATCGGGTTCGAGAACCTGGCGAGCGGCTATGGCGGGGTGGTGCTGGTGGCCTACTTCTCGGCGCTGTGCGACTTGCGCTTTACCGCCGCGCAATATGCGCTGATCTCGGCGGGGACCAGCGTGGTTGGCCGGTTCGTGACCGGCACCACGGCGGGCGCGCTGATCGAGGGGATGGGCTACGTCAATTTCTACCTGCTCACCACGCTGCTGGCGGTGCCGGGGATCGTGTTGTTCTGGTGGATGAGCCGCAGCGGGTTGATCGACGCGGCGATGGGAACAGCCGGGGACGACGAATCTAGTCGGGAAACTCGGCATTGAGCCGCAGGACTTCGCCCGCAAGGTAAAGCGACCCGGCAATCAGCACATCGCCTTCGGGCGGCAGCGCGGCGAGGGCGGCTGACACATCGGCAAAGGGCCGCACCGGCAGGTCCGAATGCGCGGCGAAGTCTTTCGGCGCGTGAGCCTCATGCCCCGGCGCGGGAACGACCGACAGGCTGAGCAGATTGCCGCGCAAGGGCGCGACGATGGCGGCCGGGTCCTTGCTGGAGAGCATTCCCGTAATGAGGTGGAACGGCGCGGTCCCGGCAAAGTGGCGGGCGATAGCAAGGCCAGCGTCGACGTTATGCCCGCCGTCCAGCCAGACCTTGCGGCCCGGCGCCAGCGCGGTCAGCGGCCCTTCGCCCAGCAGTTGCAGCCGCGCGGGCCAGCGCGCGGCGCGGATGCCCGCGGCCATGGCCTCTGGCGATACCGCTACGTGCGACTGGTGGCGCAGCATGGCAACGGCCAGCGCGGCGTTGTCGGCCTGATGCGTGCCGGCGAGGGTGGGGAGGGGCAGGGTCAGTTCGCCCTGCCGGTCGCGATAGTGGATTACATCGCCCACGTCGGCGAACCAGTCGAGATCGCGTAATGCCGTCTTCGCGCCGACCCGCATCGCGTGTTCGATCACGGTGCGGGTGACGTCTGCCGGATAGGCCTGCGTCACCAGCGGCACGCCGGGACGGGCGATCCCGGCCTTCTCGAACGCGATCCGGCAGAGCGGAACGGTGGGGACACACTCTTCCGGGGCGAGCAGGAAGGCTTCGTGGTCGATCCCCAGCGTGGCGATTCCGCAAGCAGCTTGCCCGTCCAGCACGTTGGTCGCATCGAACCGCCCGCCCAGACCGACCTCGATCACGCAGACTTCGGCGGGCACGCGGTGGAATGCCAGAAAGGTGGCTGCCGTGGTCACTTCGAAGAAGCTGGGGGCAAGGTCTGCGCCCAGATCGAGCACTTCTTTCAGCAGGTCGGCCAGCAGGTCGTCATCGACCAGCTTGCCGGCAATCCGCAGCCTTTCATTATAGCGGACCAGATGCGGCTTGGTCGCGGCGTGGACGGTAAGCCCCTGTGCTTCCAGCATCGCGCGCAGATAGGCGCAGGTGCTGCCCTTGCCGTTGGTGCCGGCGACATGAAACACCGGGGGCAGCGCGGCTTGCGGATTGCCAAGCCGATCCAGCAGGGTGTGGATCACCTCCAGCCCGATCCGGCCTTGCGGCAGACTCAGCGCGCCCAGCCGATCAAGCTGCGCCTGGACGCGCGGATTTTCCGAGATGGCGAAGTCGCGCATCGCGCTGCTCGCTCAGGCCGCCTTGGCCGCGCCCAGATAATCCAGCACGGTGGCCAGCCTGGCCTTCAGGTCGCGGCGATGGACGACCATGTCGATCATGCCGTGTTCCAGCAGATATTCGGCGCGCTGGAACCCTTCGGGCAGCTTTTCGCGGATCGTGTCCTGGATCACGCGCTGGCCGGCGAAGCCGATCAGGCAGCCGGGCTCGGCAATCTGCACATCGCCCAGCATGGCATAGCTGGCAGTGACGCCGCCGGTGGTCGGATCGGTCAGCACGACGATATAGGGCAGTCCGGCGCGGTTCAGGCGGCTGACCGCGACCGTGGTCTTGGGCATCTGCATGAGCGAAAGGATGCCTTCCTGCATCCGCGCGCCGCCCGCGGCGGTGCAGATCACATAGGCGCACCTTTCCTTCAGCGCGCGGTCAACGCCCGCGACGAACGCCGCGCCCACGGCCATGCCCATCGACCCGCCCATGAAGGCAAAGTCCTGCACGCCCAGCACCGCCTTGTGCCCGCCGATCTTGCCCAGCGCGTTGGTCAGCGCATCGGGGTGCGGGTTGGCGAGGCGTGCGGCCTTCAGCCGGTCGGGGTACTTCTTGCTGTCGCGGAACTTCAGCGGGTCTTCCTTCACCTTGGGCGAAGGCAGGATTTCAAAGCCCGCGTCCAGCAACTGCGCAAAGCGCGCATCGGCGCCGATGCGGCCGTGATGCTCACAGCGCGGGCAGACGCTCAGGTTGTCCTCGTACTCCTTCGTGAAGAGCATTTCCTTGCACGAAGGGCACTTGACCCACAGGTTGTCAGGCGTGTCCCGCTTCGTGGTGAAGGGGAGCGAATTGCGAACGCGGTCGATCCAGCTCATGTCGGCTCCTATCGCGCGGAATGGACGGCGTCGGCAAGGGCCCGCGTCAGGTCACGCACAGGTCCGGCGGCATTCGCGCCGTACTGGGCGACCAGATCGATCAGCGCCGAACCGACCACGACCCCGTCCGCGACCTTGGCAATCTTCGCGGCCTGTTCGGGCGTGCGCACACCGAAGCCGACCGCGACGGGAATGTCGGTGGCGGCCTTCAGCCGGGCGACGGCTTCGTCGATGCTGGCCTGCGCGGCCTGCTGCAGCCCGGTGATCCCGGCAACCGAGACGTAATAGAGGAACCCAGACGAGCCTTCGAGCACGGCGGGCAGCCGCGCGGCATCGGTGGTCGGCGTGGCAAGGCGAATCAGCGAAACCCCGGCGGCGCGCAGCGCGGGGCCGAGTTCAGCGTCTTCCTCTGGCGGAATGTCGACGCAGATCACGCCGTCCACCCCGGCCTTCCGGCATTCCGCCGCGAACCATTCGGACCCGCGAATCGTCATCGGGTTGGCATAGCCCATCAGCACCAGCGGCACGTCCGGGTGCCGGGCGCGGAAATCGGCGGCGATCTGGAACAAGTGCGCGGTCTTGGTCCCCGCCGCCAGCGCGCGCAGGTTGGCAGACTGGATCGCGGGGCCATCGGCCATCGGATCGGTAAAGGGCATGCCCAGCTCGATCACGTCCGCGCCGCCCTCGACCAGCGCATCCAGCAGCGCGGGCGTGGCATCGGGCGTCGGATCGCCGCCGGTGATGAAGGTGACAAGGGCCGGACCCTTGGCGAAGGCGCGTTCGAACCGGCTCACAGCGTCACCCCCAGGTGCTCCGCGACGGAGAAGATGTCCTTGTCTCCGCGTCCGCACAGGTTGACGAGCACGATGCTGTCCTTCGGCATCGTCGGGGCGACCTTCTTGACCGCGGCAATCGCGTGGCTGGGTTCCAGCGCGGGGATGATCCCCTCGGTCCGGCAGAGCAGCTGGAAGCCGTCCAGCGCCTCGATATCGGTGACGCTGGTGTAATCGACGCGGCCCACTTCCTTCAGCCAGGCGTGTTCCGGGCCGATGCCGGGATAGTCCAGCCCGGCCGAGATCGAGTGGCCTTCGGTGATCTGGCCATCCTCGTCTTGCAGCAGGTAGGTCTTGTTGCCGTGGAGGATGCCAGGGCGCCCGCCCGCGAGGCTGGCGGCGTGTTCCTTGTCCAGCCCGTGGCCCGCCGCTTCGACGCCCAGCATCTTCACGCCGGGATCATCGAGGAACGGGTGGAACAGGCCGATGGCATTGCTGCCCCCGCCGATCGCGGCGACCAGCAGGTCGGGCAGGCGGCCGGTGCGCGCCAGCATCTGGGCGCGGGCTTCCTTGCCGATCACGCTCTGGAAATCGCGGACCAGTTCCGGATAGGGGTGCGGACCGGCGGCGGTGCCGATGATGTAGAACGTATCGTGGACATTGGCGACCCAGTCGCGCAGCGCCTCGTTCATCGCGTCCTTCAGCGTGGCCGCGCCAGCGGTGACGGGCACGACTTCCGCGCCCAGCAGCTTCATGCGGAACACGTTGGGCGCCTGGCGGGCAACGTCGGTTGCGCCCATGTAGACCACGCAGGGCAGGCCGAAGCGCGCGCAGACGGTGGCCGTCGCCACGCCATGCTGGCCCGCGCCGGTTTCCGCGATGATCCGGGTCTTGCCCATGCGGATCGCCAGCAGGATCTGGCCGATGCAGTTGTTGATCTTGTGCGCGCCGGTGTGGTTCAGCTCGTCGCGCTTGAACCAGACTTGCGCGCCGCCCAACTCCTCGGTCAGGCGCGGCGCGAAATAGAGCGGGCTGGGCCGGCCGACATAGTGCTCCAGCAGGTCGTCGAATTCGGCCTGAAAAGCGGGGTCGGCCTTGGCGGCGGTGTATTCCCGCTCAAGGTCCAGCACCAGCGGCATCAGCGTTTCGGCGACATAGCGCCCGCCAAACTGGCCGAAATGCCCGCGATCATCGGGCTGGTTGCGAAAAGTGTTCGGGATGGGATCTTGCACGGTCATATCGCAGCCGCGCTTGGCAGAGCAGGCGGGCGAAGTCCAGCCTTTCGGGCTTTTGGCTGGTGTTGAAGGTCTGCGTTTCCCTACCAGATGTTAGAATTTAATGTTGCATTTTAGCAACATTATACCCGTATCTGACAATTTCCGAACAAAAGGTTCATCCGGCAGCAAGGCGGCGATACCTACTTGGCGGACGTGCCCTGTCGCAGGGCTGAATTTGAAGGAGTAATTCTCATGCGTAAGGTTCTTCTCCCGCTGCTGGCCTCGCTCGCGGTTGCCTCGCCGGCCATGGCCAACGAAGCCCGGATCGAGGCGCGCGGCGGCGTGTTCTGGTCGGATGGCTACACGCAGGACAGCTATGGCGTCGCTGCGGGCTATGACTTCGACCTGGGCGAGACCTTGTTCGCGGGCGCCGAAGTGTCGGCCGACAAGATCGCCGACACCGGCACCAAGGTCGCCTTCGGCCTGACCGGCCGCGCCGGCGTGAAGACCGGCGAGGCGGGCAAGCTGTTCATCGCCAGTGGCTATACCACCGAAACCTGCTCGAACTGCGATAACGACAGCGTCCACCTGGGCGCGGGTTACGAGCACAAGTTCGGCGGCAACCTCTATGGCAAGGTCGAATACCGCCGCTTCTTCCTCGACCAGAACCGTCCGGACGGCAATGCCGTCGTCGCGGGCCTGGGCGTGAAGTTCTGAGCTGATCCAAAGGTCACCGAGCGAGGGGCGGTCCGGCAACGGGCCGCCCCTTTTGCGTGGGGGGCAGCACAACCCAACCTCAAGCTCAGCACGAACGGGTTTGGAAAGGATGAAATGAAGGCAGGAAAGGGAGCGCGACGGGGGAGGGACTAGCCCGCCCGCACCGCCGCGCAGAATGCCGCGATCTTGCCGGCGTCCTTCACGCCGGGTGCGGATTCGACGCCGGATGAGGCATCGACCAGCGGCGCTCCAGTCAGCCGTACGGCCTCGGCCACGTTGTCGGCCGACAATCCGCCCGCCAGCCCCCACGCGCACGGCGCTTTCCACGCGGTCAGCAGCGACCAGTCGAACGACAGGCCCATGCCGCCGGGCAGGGTGCCCTTGGGCGTCTTGGCATCGAACAGCACCAGATCGACCGCGCCGACATAGGCAGCCGCTCTGGCGACGTCATCCGCGCTTGCGATGGACAGCGCTTTCCATACCGGAATGCCAAACCGTGACCGCAAATCGGCGGCGCGCTGCGGGGTTTCCTTGCCGTGCAACTGGATCGCGTCGAGACTGGCGGCGGAAACCGCATCGGCCAGCAGCGCATCGTCTGCATCAACGAACAGGCCGACCCGCCCGATCCGTCCGGCTGCACGCGCGCCCAGTGCGGCGGCGTCGGCCAGGGTGACATTGCGCGGGCTGGGCGGGAAAAACACCAGCCCCGCGTGATCCGCCCGCGCGGCAATCACCGCGTCGAGCGCCGCAGGGCTGGCAATGCCGCAGATCTTGATGGCGGGGCCGGTCATGCCCCGCCGGTTAGCGCGGGCGCGGTCAGGGCGCCAGTTCGAACTGCACGGAAACGCTGGACGACAGTTCCACCTGACCCGCCGCGATGGGGGTGGGGGCGGCGTCCATCGCCATTTCGGCCTTGGCATACATCACGCGCGGCTGCGGCACGTAACCGCCGCTTTCGCTGATGGTCAGGATGCGCACCACGCGCAGGCCCGCGGCCCTGGCATAGAGGTCGGCGCGCGCCCGCGCGGCTTTCATCGCGGCGGTGCGGGCTTCGTCCAGCGCGGCTTCGGGATTGTCGACCTGAAAGTTCGGGCCATTGACCTGATTGGCCCCGGCGGCAACCAGCGTGTCCAGCACGCGGCCGAACTGCTTCAGGTCACGCTGCTTGACATTGACGGTGTTGGTCGCCTGATAGCCGATGATCCGCGCGTCCTGCACGACCTGCCCGTTGGGACCGATCACCGGCTGGCCATAGATCGGGTTCAGGTTGATGGTGCTGGTCTGGATGTCCTTGTCGGCGATGCCCGCCTTTTTCAGCGCGGCGATCACCTTGTTCATGTCGGCCGAATTGCCGGTCAGCGCCTCGCTGGCGGTCTTGCCCTGCGTGGTCACGCCCGCGCTGAATTCGGCCAGATCGGGCTTGCGGGTAGAGCGCCCCTCGGCGCTGAGCGACAGCAGCGTGTTGCCCGCGCCGACGACTGGCCCGGACGCGGTGTCCTGGGCCTGCGCAGCGGCGGGAATCGTGCTGGCAGCCGCCAGCGAGGCGGCCAGTGCAGCGGCAAACTTCAAGGATTTCATCGCGATACTCCTTCGCATCATGGCCCTGCCATGCCCTGCGAAGGCTGTCGCAGGGCTGAACTAAAGCGTCGCTTCAATCGCGCGGGCGGCGGCAACCGGGTCTTCGGCACGGGAAATCGGGCGGCCGATCACCAGCACGCTGGCCCCGGCATCGCGCGCGGCGCGCGGGGTGACGGTGCGCTTCTGGTCGCCGGTCTTGCCTTCGGCCGGGCGCAGGCCGGGGACGACGAAGAACCCGTCCTTCCACTGCCGATGCCCCGCGCCCACTTCCTGGCCCGAACAGACGATCCCGTCGAGCCCCGCAGAATGGGCGAGATCGGCGAGGCGCAGCACCTGATCGTGGGCGGAACCGCCGATGCCGGTCGCGGCCATGTCGGCTTCATCCAGGCTGGTCAGCAGGGTGACGGCCACGACCTTGCAATGTTCGCCCGCTGCCGCCTTGGCATCTTCCATCATCGCCCGTCCGCCGCTGGCATGGACGGTGACGATGGCCGGTTCCAGCACGTGGATCGACTGCATCGCGGCAGCAACCGTGTTGGGAATGTCGTGCAGCTTCAGGTCGAGGAAGATCGGCAGTCCGATCTTGGCGATTTCGTGCACGCCGTGGTGGCCGTGGGCATAGAAGAATTCCATCCCCAGCTTCAGCCCGCCGATGTGGCCGGCCACCTTGCGTGCCAGCGCTTCAGCGGATTCGAGGCGCGGCAGGTCCAGCGCGAGGTAGATCGGGTTCGTGTTCATGCGGCGGGCGAATGCGGCGCGGCGGCGCCAGCGTCAAGCGGGTTGCTGGGGGAAGCATTCGACGGCGTGGAAATCGCCACCGACCGGACCGAGTTTTCCAGGCTGGCAATCCGGCGGTTGAGCCGCCAGCGCGCGCCCTTGTGCAGCAGCCACATCGGCAACAGCCCGGCCAGGAACGACACGATCACCAGTGCGGGCAGGCGCGTTTCCAGCACAAGCCCTTCCCAGATCTTCACTTCGACCGGCTGCCAGTTGTTGATCGAGAACAGCAGCAGCGCCACCAGCAGCAGCACCCAGACAATCGTGCGGATTACTTGCATGGGCAGGCCCTCTCCTTGCAGTTCAGCCAGTTATGTCCGCCATGCTATTCCGGAACGGGCATGAAGGGAAGGGCAGTGCTTATTCCCCGAACACCCGCGCAAAGATCGTGTCGACCGCCTTGAAGTGGTAATCGAGGTTGAACTTTTCCTCCAGCTCCGCCGGGGACAGCGCGGCGGTGACTTCCGGGTCGGCCTTCAGCAGCTCCAGCAGGTTCAGCTGGCCATCCGATTCCCACACCTTCATCGCGTTGCGCTGGACGAGGCGATAGGACGCGTCGCGCTCCAGCCCGGCCTGGGTCAGCGCCAGCAGGACGCGCTGCGAGTGGACAAGGCCGCCCATCTTGTCGAGGTTCTTCTGCATCCGCTCCGGATAGACGACCAGCTTGTCGATCACGCCGGTCAGGCGGGCGAGGGCGAAGTCCAGCGTGATGGTCGCGTCCGGGCCGATGTAGCGTTCGACCGAGGAGTGCGAAATGTCGCGCTCATGCCACAGCGCCACGTTTTCCAGCGCCGGGGTGACGGCGGAGCGCACCACGCGGGCCAGCCCGGTCAGGTTCTCGGTCAGCACCGGGTTGCGCTTGTGCGGCATGGCCGACGAGCCCTTCTGCCCCGGCGAGAAGTATTCTTCCGCTTCCAGCACTTCGGTGCGCTGCAAGTGGCGCACTTCGATGGCGAGCCGTTCGATCGAGCTGGCGATCACGCCCAGCACGGCAAAGAACATCGCGTGCCGGTCGCGCGGGATGACCTGCGTGGAGACGGGTTCCACCGCAAGGCCCAGCTTGTCCGCGACGTATTCTTCAACCGACGGGTCGATGTTGGCGAAGGTGCCGACCGCGCCCGAAATCGCGCACGTCGCCACTTCCGCGCGCGCGGCCTTCAGGCGGGCCTTGCAGCGGTCGAACTCGGCATAGGCCTGCGCCAGCTTCAGGCCGAACGTGGTCGGTTCGGCATGGATGCCGTGGCTGCGGCCGATGGTGGGGGTGTACTTGTGTTCATAGGCGCGGCGCTTGATCGCGGCGAGCAGCGCGTCGAGGTCTTCCAGCAGGATGTCCGCCGCGCGGGCCAGCTGCACGGCCAGCGTGGTATCCAGCACGTCGGAGCTGGTCATGCCCTGGTGCATGAAGCGCGCTTCGGGGCCGACCTGCTGCGCGACCCAATCGAGGAACGCGATCACGTCATGCTTGGTCACGGCCTCGATCGCGTCGATGGCGGCCACGTCGATGGCCGGGTTCGTCGCCCACCAGTCCCACAGCGCCTGCGCGCCGCTAGCCGGAACCACGCCCAGCTCGCCCAGCTTCTGCGTGGCGTGCGCTTCGATCTCGAACCAGATCTTGTAGCGGGCTTCCGGTTCCCAGATGGCAACCATCGCGGGGCGGGCATAACGGGGGACCATGTTCGACTCCTTCAGGCTTCGCCCGCGCCGCTAGGCGGGCGGGGCCGCAAGGGCAAGCCCCCGCGCGCCGAAAGCGCGATTCGGTGGCCGATTCAGGCAGGCCAGTGGAACGACAGGGCCGTCGTGCCGGTTTCTGTCCCGTCCGGCCCGAACCGCCGCTCCACGATCGATCCGCGTCCGGCCCGATCGACGGTGATGACCGTCGAGCAGCGTGTGCCGTATACCGGGTTGACGATGAACACGCCGGAGAATTGCGGCGATGGTCCATCCGGTTCCGCGTCCGTGGCCAGCGTGCGGTCCGCCAGCGGGGTGAACAGGGCTTCGGACGAGGCGTCCGCATCCAGCCAGCGCGCCAATGCGGCTTCGAGCTTGCGGGTCTTGCTCCATGGCTGCGCGAATGCGCCGTTCGAGAGGCCGTGGATGCCGGGGGGCAGCGCTTCGCGGCGGGGGGCGGGGTGGTTGGTCACGTATTGCGCGCCCTCCGGCCCCGCCACGAACAGGTTGAACGGGTTCATCCCCGCCACATCGCCCAGCGGCGCGCCGGTCAGCCAGTTCGTCACCAGGTCCCCGCGCGAGGCGAGGTGCGGCCGGGGATAGCCATCGACCCGGTAGTTGGTGACCAGGCCAAAGCGGCCGTTGCTGGCCACGCCCAGCCAGGTGCCGCCCGCCTGCTCGTCGCGCCCGGCGATCATGCCGTTTGCCCACTGGTGCAGCGGCGCGGTGGGGCGGTCGTGAAATTCGTCGCGGTTGCCGATGGCGACCAGCCGCCAGCGCGGATGCGCGGCCCAGGCAATGGCGGCGACGCACATGCTCTAGATGAGTCCCTTGGCTTTCAGCGAGACATGGCCCTGCCGCCCGATGATGACATGATCGTGGACGACAATGCCCATCAGGCCTGCCGCATCGACGATCTTGTTGGTAATCTGGATGTCGGCGCGGCTGGGTTCGGGCGAGCCGGAGGGGTGGTTGTGGACCAGGATCAGCGCCGCCGCACCAACGTCGAGCGCCTGCTTGACCACTTGCCGAGGGTGGATCGCGGCCTGATCGATATCGCCATCGCCGACATGGTGATCGAGGATCAGCCGGTTGCGGGTATCGAGATAAAGCACGCGCACGCGTTCGTGGTGCAAGTGCGCCATGTCGATCGTCAGGTAATCGATCAGCGCCTGCCAGCTGGCCAGCACCGGCTGGTCCTGCACCCCGGTGCGGGCGAGGCGGCGGGCGGCGAGCGCGACGATCTTGACCGCGGCGGCGCTGGTTTCCCCCATGCCGGGATGCAGCACCAGCGCCTTGGCATCGGCATTGAACACGCCCGCCAGACTGCCGAACCGCGCGATCAGCGCCTTCGCCAGCGGTTTCACGTCGCGGCGGGGGATCGCGGTCATCAGCAGGTATTCCAGCACTTCGTAATCGGCCAGCGCCTCGGCCCCGCCAGTCAGCAGCCGTTCACGCAACCGGGCGCGATGTCCCGCGCCATGATGCTGATCCTGTTCCGTTTCTGGCACTTGGCGATGGTTCCTGCCGCTGACCGATGCTGCATTGCCTTTCAACGGCCGAGCGCGCAAGGCTAAGGCGATGGACACGCCAGAGGCTGACCCTGCTGAAGACCCGGTGGAAGTGCCGACGCTGCCCCCCCGGCGCAAGCGCTGGTGGATCATGGGCGGGTTGCTGGGCGCGACCGCGCTGGGGCTGACCATCGCCTGGATCGAGCGCGAGACGATTGCCGACACGGTGATCGCGGGGCAACTCGACGCGCGCAAGCTGCCCGGCACCTATACCATCGAATCGGTCGGCCCGCTGCGGCAGGTGCTGACGAACGTGGTGATCGGCGATCTCGCCCGGCCCGACCTGACGGTGGAGCGCGTGGAGATCGAGATTACGCCGACGCTGGGTATTCCCGCCGTCAGCCGCGTCACGCTGGTGCGGCCCCGGCTCTATGGCAGCTACCGCGCGAGGACATTCTCGCTCGGCAAGCTCGATTCGCTGCTGGAGGGCACCGGCGAGGGGCCCTCCGGGCTGCCAGAGCTGGAACTGGTGCTGGTCGATGGGCGCGCCCGGCTGGACAGCGATTTCGGCGCGGTCGGGATCAAGGCCGAAGGGCGGGGCAATCTGCATTCCGGCTTCACCGGCACGCTCGCGGCGATTGCACCGCAGCTGACGGCCGGGGCCTGCCGCGCAGAACAGGCATCGCTGTTTGGCACGGTGACCACGCGCGATGGCGCGCCCGGCTTCAAGGGGCCGCTGCGGCTGGCCGCGCTCGATTGCCCGGCGCAGGCGCTGCAACTGCGCGGCGCCGGGCTGCAAATCGATGCGGCGGCCAATGCCGCGCTGGACACGGTCGGCGGGCAGGCCGGGCTGGAAACCGGCACGCTGCGGCTGGGCGGGCAGAATGCGGCCGCACTGGGCGGCGATTCGCGGTTCTCGCTGAAGCAGGGTGATCTGACCGCCAGCTACCGGCTCTCCGCCGTGCGGCTGGGCGGGACGCTGGCGGCGTCGACGCTGGCGCTGGAAGGCACGTTGCGCAGCCGCGACGGGCTGGCCACGTTCGACAGCGAAGGCACGTTGAGCGGGCAGGACGTGCGCCCCGGCGCGGCGCTGGACGGGCAACTGGCCGGGCTGGCGCGCTCGCTCGATACGACGCTGGGCGGGCCGCTGCTGTCAGCGGTCCGGCAAGGGCTGGAGCGCGAGGGGCAGGGCAGCCGCCTCAGCGCCGGCTATACCTTCCGCCAGACGGGCGAGCTGACCAGCGTGGTGATCCCGCGCGGCGTGCTGCGCGGGCGCAGCGGGGCGGATGTGCTGGCCCTGTCGCGGTTCCAGCTCGCTGCCGGGGGGCAATCCGGCCTGCGCCTGTCGGGCAATGTCGTGACCGGCGGGACGGGCCTGCCCCGGCTGGACGGGCGGATCGAGCGTCAGGCCGGAGGCACGATGCTGGGCCGGTTCCGGATGCCGGAATACCGCGCCGCTGATTCGCGCCTGGCCCTGCCGGAACTGGTGCTGGTGATGCGCCCCAACGGGACGCTCGGCTTTTCGGGGCGGGCGATTGCCAGCGGCAAGCTGCCGGGCGGGTTCGCGCGCGGACTGAGTGTGCCGCTCGACGGCAACTGGTCGGCGCGGAGCGGGCTGGCGGCGGGGCGGCGCTGCCTGCCGCTGACGTTTGACAGCCTCTCGCTCGCCAACCTCACGATCGACAGCCGCTCCCTGACGTTGTGCCCGCCTTCCGGCGGCGCGATCCTGCGCAGCGATGCGCGCGGCGTGCGCTTTGCAGCGGGCGCGGGCGCGCTGAACGTGGCGGGGCGGCTGGGCAATACCCCGATCCGCATCGCCAGCGGCCCGGTCAGCTTTGCCGTTCCCGGCACGCTGGTGGCGAACCGGCTCGATGTCGCGCTGGGGCCGCCAGAGAGCGCCAACCGGTTCCAGATCAGCAACCTGACCGCCCGGATCGGGCAGGACATCACGGGACGATTCGTGGGGACGGACGTGCGGCTCGGCGCGGTCCCGCTCGACATTCTGGGCGCGGCGGGGGACTGGCTCTATGCCAACGGCGCGCTGACCATTGCAGGGGCCAGCTTCAGGCTGGAGGACCGGGAACTGGATGACCGGTTCCGCCCGCTGATCGCCCGCGATGCGGCGCTGACCCTGCGCGACAACCGCATCGGCGCCGAGGCGATGCTGCGCGAACCGGCCAGCGACCGCGAAATCGTGCGCGTGACCATCGCCCATGATCTCGCCACGGCGCGCGGCCATGCCGATCTGTCCGTGCCGGGGATCCTGTTCGACAAGGCGGTCCAGCCCGATACGCTGACTCACCTGGCGCTGGGTGTGATCGCCAACGCGCGCGGCACCGTCAGCGGGGCAGGGCGGATCGACTGGACGCCGGACAAGGTGACAAGCACTGGCAAGTTCGGCACGGAAAAACTTGATTTCGCAGCGGCATTTGGTCCGACTGACGGGGTTTCCGGCACGGTCGAGTTTACTGACCTGCTGGGCCTCGTCACCGCGCCCGACCAGCGGCTGAAGATCGGCGCGATCAATCCGGGGATCGAGGTCTACGACGGCGAAATGTCGTTCGCGCTGTTGCCGGATCACGTGCTGATGGTGAACGGGGCGAAGTGGCCGTTCATCGATGGCACGCTGGAATTGCTGCCGACCCGCATGGCGCTGGGCGTGCCGGAAACGCGACGCTACACGCTGCGGGTGACGGGCATCAACGCGGCCAAGTTCGTGGAGCGGCTGGAACTGGGCAACATTGCCGCGCGCGGCACATTCGATGGCGAGCTGCCGCTGGTGTTCGACGAGAACGGCGGCTGGATTCGCGGCGGCCTGCTGACTTCGCGCGCACCGGGCGGGAACATCTCCTACGTGGGCGAACTGACGTACAAGGACTTGTCCGCGATGGGCAATTTCGCGTTCCAGACGCTGCGTTCGCTCGATTTCCGGCGGATGGAAATCGGGCTGGACGGCGCGCTCGACGGGGAAATCGTCACCAGGATGAAAATCGAGGGCGTGCGGCAGGGCGATGGGGCGAAGCGCAGCATTGTCACGCGCAGCCTGGCGGGCCTGCCGATTCAGTTCAACGTCAACATCCGCGCGCCGTTCCAGCGCCTCATGACTTCGTTCAAGGCGCTGTACGACGAGGAGTTCATCATCGACCCGCGTGTGCTGGGCCTGCCCGGTGCGGGGGGTGACGCACCGCCTCCACCCCCGGCAAACCCCGCACAACCGGCCATTCAGCCCCCAGTCAGCAGGAACGAGCCATGAAGCGCCATGCATTGACCAACCGCGCCCGGATTGCGAAAACCGGCCCCATGCAGGGGACGCGCTTCGGGAAACGGTGGTCGGCCTGGCCGGGCGTGAGCCGGCTGGGGGTGGTGATGGGCAGCGCGCTGGCGCTCGGCGGGTGCATTTCCGTGAACGCACCGGACAAGCCGATCGTGATCGAGCTGAACATCAACATCAAACAGGAAGTCGTGTATCGTCTCGCGGCGGACGCCGGGAATACGATTAAGGAAAATCCTGATATCTTTTAACGGGTTGGAGAATTGACGATGTTTGGCCTTACCGACCGAGTGCAGCACAAGCCCGTTGCCCTGCTGGCGGGCGCGGCGGTGCTGTCTGCCCTGGTCCTGTCGGCTCCGGTCTCCGCGCAGCAGCGCGACCCGGCCTATGCCGCCGCCCGCGCTGCCGGGCAGGTGGGGGAAAAGACCGACGGGTTCCTGGGCTATCCGGTCCCGCCGTCGGCTGAAATCCGCAAGCTGGCCGAGGACATCAACATCAAGCGCCGCGACGTCTATGCCCAGAAGGCTGCCGCCCAGAAGGCGACGATCGACGATTACGGCTTCACCTCCGGGTGCCAGCTGATCCTGGCGACCGTGCCGGGCGAGAAGTACCAGGCCCCCGACGGCAGCTGGCGCACCCGCACCGGCGAACCGCCGCTGCGCGATAACAAGTGCCCGTAAGGCGGCATTTCCAAGCAGGAATCGGGCACGAATTCGGCCTCCTCCCGCAGCGTGTGGGGGGAGGCCTTTTGGTAGCAGTTGACTCGGACATAGCCTCTGCCTAAGGGGCCGTTGCCCTCGGCGGGTGCCCGTCGCCCGTGCCGTGGAAACCTTGAGAAAGGGAACCTGGCATGAATGACGAGCAACCAGCCCGAGAACCCATTGGCGAGGATGCGCGGATCGACGCGCTCGACGCGCGGCTCAAGGCCGCACGAGAGCGGGAAGAACAGCGCACCAAGCCCGTCGTTGGCGCGGAAGCGGATGCGAATTATCGCATGGGCAACCGGGTCCTGGCGGAATTGCTGGGGGGGATCGGCGGCGGCGCGTTCATCGGCTGGGTCATCGACCATTTTGCCGGAACCGCTCCCTGGGGCCTGTTGGGGGTGATGTTCCTCGGGATCATCGTTGCCTTCAGGAGCATTATCCGGATGACGTCGCAGCGCCCGCACTAAGGGCGCTGTTGCGCATGTATCGAAGTGAAAGAGGTAGGACGCGTGGCAGCCGAACAGGCCAAAGTCGATCCGATGCACCAGTTCACGATCGAGCCGCTTTTCGGCACCGATCATTGGTCGATCGCAGGCTACAACATCGCTTTCACCAATTCGGCGCTGTGGATGGCGATCGTCTCCACGGTGCTGTTCGTGTTCGTGGCCGGCGGGCTCAAGCGCCAGCTGGTCCCCGGTCGCTGGCAGATGGCGGTCGAAAGCCTGACGGGCTTCATCGACAACCTGCTGGCCGCCAACATCGGCCCGGCGGGCAAGAAGTACGTGCCGTACATCTTCTCGCTGTTCATGTTCATCCTGTTCGCCAACCTGCTCGGCCTGATGCCGCTTGCGCTGTTTGGCCTGCATCCCTTCACGCCGACCAGCCACTTCTCGGTCACGGGCGTGCTGGCGGTGCTGTCGTTCTCGATCGTGCTGATCGTCGGCTTTGCCCGGCACGGCCTCCACTTCTTCTCGCTGTTCGTGCCGCACGGCACGCCGGTGTGGCTGATGTGGCTGATCCCGGTGATCGAACTGGTCTCGTTCCTGGTTCGCCCGTTCAGCCTCGCGCTGCGTCTGTTCGTGGCGATGATGGCGGGTCACGTGCTGCTGGAAGTGCTGTCGAGCTTCGTGATCGACGCTGCCAACGCCGGCCCGCTGTGGGGCGGCATCGTTGGCCTGCCCAGCTTTATCCTGATGGTTTCGATCTGCGCGCTGGAGCTGCTGGTCGCGGGCATTCAGGCCTATGTTTTCGCGCTGCTGACTTCGCTGTATCTCAACGACGCGGAAAATCTGCACTGAGTTTTTGAATAGTCATCCCCAAACGGATTTATCAAAGGAGTTACGGAAATGGACGCTGCAAGCGCAAAGATGATTGGTGCCGGTCTTGCCGCCATTGGTGCTGGCCTGGCCTCGCTCGGCGTGGGTAACGTGTTTGCCAAGTTCCTCGAAGGCGCGCTGCGCAACCCCGGCGCTGCCGACAGCCAGCAGGGCCGCCTGTTCATCGGCTTCGCGGCCGCCGAACTTCTGGGCCTGCTGTCGTTCGTCATCGCGATGATCCTGGTCTTCGTCGCCTGACAATTGACTGACAGACCGGCCGGGCGCGTCCGCTGGATGCGCCCGCCGGCCAGACCTGGACGCTGAAATGCCTCAAATCGCGCAATTTTCCGACACCGTTGCCAGCCAGGTCTTCTGGATGCTGGTGTTCTTTGGTTTGATCTTCTTCGTCATCGGCCGGGGCATGGTGCCCAAGGTCATGGCGACGATGGAAGCGCGCGACCAGCAGATCGCCGCTGACCTTGCCGCTGCCGAAGCGGCCCGGTCCGCCGCCGATGCCCAGGAAGAAGCCTGGCGCGTCCAGGCCAACGCCCAGCGTGCCGAAGCGCAGGCCTTGATTGCCAAAGCGAAGGCCGACGCCGCCCAGGCGGCGGAAGCCCGCCTGGCTGCCGCCAATACGGCGATCGACGCCCGCGTTGGCGAGGCTGAGGGTCGGATTGCCGCCGCGCGTGGCGATGCGCTCAAGGAAATCGAAACCGTTGCCGCCGAAGCCGCGGGCGATATCGTTGCCCGGCTTGCCGGTGTGACGGTTGACGCCGCCGCCGCGCAAGGCGCGGTCAAGGAGGTGCTCAATGGCTAAGTTCCTGCTGCTGTCCGAAGCCGCAGCCGGACATGGCGCTGCGCACGCCCAGCCGGTCGCATTCGGGTTCGTGAATCCCGGCATGTGGGTGGCGCTGGCGATGACCACGCTGATCGCCATCCTGGTGTGGAAGAAGGTTCCCGGCCTGATCACGTCGGGGCTGGATTCCGGCATCGCCGAAATCCGCAAGCAGCTGGACGAAGCCAAGGCCCTGCGCGCCGAGGCCGAAGCCCTGCGCAAGGAATATGCCGACAAGATCGCTGGCGCCGAAAAGGACGCCGCCGAGATGCTGGCCCATGCCAAGAGCGAAGCCGACGCGATCATCGCCAAGGCCGAAGCCGATACCACCGCCCTGATCGCGCGCCGCGAAAAGATGGCGGAAGACAAGATTGCCGCCGCCGAACGCGGTGCCGTGGCCGAACTGCGCAACAAGGCGGCCGAAGCGGCAACCGCCGCAGCGCGCGGCCTGATTGCCGCCAAGCACACTGCCAAGGCTGACAAGGCCCTGGTGGACGAGGCGATTGGCGGCCTCTGACCAGTTCCAGAGTTGGAGAGGGAAAAGGGCGGTCTTCGGGCCGCCCTTTTTCGTTGCAGGAAACCGCGGTGCTCTAAGGTTCCAGCACGATCTTCCCGACGATTTCCCGGCGGGCCATGGCGTCAAACGCCTCGCGCCAGCGTGATAGCGGCAGTGTCCGGTCGATATGCGGGTTCAACCGGCCATCGGCGGCGAGGGTCGCCACCGCCTCGCGGATGGCGCGACCGCGCTCCGGGAAGCGGCGGGCATATTCGCCGGCGCGGACCCCGACGACCGAGAAGCCCTTGATCAGCGGAATATTGGTTGAAATGTCGGCAATTCGCCCGCCGGCAAAGCCGATGACCAGCAACTTGCCGCCAAACGCCACACAGCGCGTGCTTTCATCGAACACATCGCCGCCGACCGGGTCGTAGACCAGATCGCACAGGGCGCCGCCGGTCAGGTCGGCCACTGCTTCGCGGAAGCGCCCAGTGGCAGGGATCACGGCGTCGGCATCGCTGGCGGCGCGCAGCCGTTCCACCTTGTCGGGTGATCCGGTGGTGGCGATCACGTGCGCGCCGAGCCGCTTGGCCAATTCCACCGCGGCGAGGCCGACCCCGCCGCTGGCACCATGCACCAGCACCCATTGCCCCGCCTTGAGGCCGCCGATTTCCACCAGGGCGGTATAGGCCGTCCCATAGGCAGCACCGAGCGCGGCGGCGGCCGGGAAGCCGATTCCGTGTGGCATCGGTGATACCGCCCGCGCGGGCACCACGGCATATTCGGCAAAGGCCCCGGTCTTGTTCCCGCCATAGACCTTGTCGCCGGGGCTGAGGCCGCTGTCGGCATCGGCCTGCACCACTTCGCCCGCGAACTCCAGCCCGGAAACGAAGGGCAGGTCGGGCCTCAGCTGGTATTCGCCCCGCGTCATCAGCAAGTCCGGGAAATTGAGCGAGGCCGCACGGACCCGGACCAGCACTTCACCGGGGCCGCGCGGCGGCACGGGCACGTCCACCAGGTGGGCGCCGGACAGATCGGTCGTCAGCGATTCGACGCGCAGGGCGTGCATGGGAACTTCCTTTGCCGATCGCGGGATCAGAACGTGTCCTTGGCGGCGCGCAGGGCGGCGAAGGTCGCCACGCTGTCGCCGGATTTGCCGCCATGATGGGCCCAGCGCGCCTGCAGCGCCGGGTCGTCTGCGCGCAGGAAGGGGTTGGTCGCCAGTTCGCGCGACAGCGGCGTCGGGACCGTGGGCAGGCCATCGGCGCGGGCGCGCTCGATCTGCGCGGCATAGTCGCGCAGCTGCGCGTTGTCCGGATCGGCGTGCAGCGCGAAGCGGGCATTGCTCTGTGTGTATTCGTGCGCACAGTAGAGCAGCGTTGCCGGGGGCAGGGCCTTGATCCGGCACAGGCTGGCCCAGAACTGGTCAGGCTGGCCTTCGAACATGCGCCCACAGCCCAGCGCGAACACCGCATCGCCGACGAACGCCAATCCCGCTTCGGGCAGGTAATAGGCGACATGGCCGTTGGTGTGCCCGGACACATCGATCACTTGCGCGGCATAGGCACCCAGCGCCAGCGTATCGCCATGCGCGACGATCCGGTCGGGCGGGGCGATTCGCTCCACTTCCGCCGGGCCGGCAACGGTGCAGCCGCTGGCCGACTTGATCGCGGCGTTGCCGCCGGCGTGATCGGGATGCCAGTGGGTGTTCCAGATCTGGGTGATCTGCCAGCCCTTGTGCCCGGCCTCGCGCAGGTAGGCTTCGGCGTCGGGTGTGTCGATGCACGCGGTTTCGCCCGATTCGGGATCGTGCAGCAGGTAGCCGTAGTTGTCGGACAGGCAGGGGAACTGATGGATTTCAAGCATGCGGTCTATCTCCCGCACGCACTGTAGCGCAGCATCCGCAAAGCAAAAGGCGCCCGAAATAGGAAAAGCCCGGCCGGATCGCTCCGGACGGGCTTTTCTGCAGGCCGGTGGCCCCCGCCGTGACGGCGGGGGCCGTGAAGCTTACTGCTTGGCCTTGAGCGCGGCGCCCAGGATGTCGCCCAGCGAAGCGCCGGCATCCGACGAACCGTACTGTTCCACGGCTTCCTTTTCTTCGGCCAGCTGGCGGGCCTTGATCGAGAAGTTCGGCTTCTTCGAACGGTCGAAACCGGTGACCATGGCGTCGATCTTCTGGCCAACCTGGAAGCGGTCCGGACGCTGTTCGTCGCGGTCGCGACCCAGGTCCGAGCGCTTGATGAAGCCGGTCGCGCCGTCGTCGCCAGCCTGGACTTCCAGACCGCCGTCGCGCACTTCCAGAACCGTCACGGTGACGATTTCGTTCTTGCGCAGCGAGCTGCCCGAAGCCGCGCCGCCGGCCGCCGGAGCGCCCTTTTCAAGCTGCTTCATGCCCAGGCTGATGCGCTCCTTGTCGACATCGACGTCGAGCACGATGGCCGAAACCTGCTCACCCTTGCGGTGCAGGGCCAGCGCGTCTTCACCCGAGATGCCCCAGGCGATGTCCGACATGTGAACCATGCCGTCCACGTCGCCATCCAGGCCGATGAACAGGCCGAATTCGGTGGCGTTCTTGACTTCGCCCTCCACGACCGAACCGACCGGGTGCTTCTCGGCGAAGGCTTCCCACGGGTTCTGCTGAGCCTGCTTCAGGCCCAGGCTGATGCGGCGCTTGTCCGAATCGACTTCCAGCACCAGCACGTCGACTTCCTGCGAGGTCGAGACGATCTTGCCGGGGTGGACGTTCTTCTTGGTCCAGGACATTTCCGAAACGTGGACCAGGCCTTCGATGCCCGGTTCCAGCTCCACGAAGGCGCCGTATTCGGTGATGTTGGTGACGGTGCCGCGCAGCTTCGCGCCGACCGGGTACTTGGCGGCGACGCCTTCCCACGGATCCGATTCCAGCTGCTTCATGCCCAGGCTGATGCGCTGGGTGTCCTGGTTGATGCGGATGATCTGGACCTTCACGGTGTCGCCGATGGCGATCACTTCGTTCGGGTGGTTCACGCGCTTGTAGCTCATGTCGGTGACGTGCAGCAGGCCGTCGATGCCGCCCAGGTCAACGAACGCACCGTAGTCGGTGATGTTCTTGACGACGCCGTCGATGATCTGGCCTTCGGCGAGGTTCTGGATCAGGCCCGAACGCTGTTCGGCGCGGGTTTCTTCCAGCACCGCGCGGCGCGAGACGACGATGTTGCCGCGGCGGCGGTCCATCTTCAGGATCTGGAACGGCTGCGGCACGTCCATCAGCGGGGCGACGTCGCGCACCGGGCGGATGTCGACCTGCGAACCGGGCAGGAAGGCCACGGCGCCGTCGAGGTCGACCGTGAAGCCGCCCTTCACGCGGCCGAAGATCACGCCTTCAACGCGCTTGCCTTCGCCGAATTCG